>Ga0247763_1000386_pt1 | contig 26174 bp, 20 predicted proteins | sample UWRJL141409B4_FD_179926 | JGI IMG/M metagenome (GOLD analysis project Ga0247763, IMG submission 179926) | Plant litter microbial communities from Arlington Agricultural Research Station in Wisconsin, United States - UWRJ-L141-409B-4 | ecosystem: Environmental > Terrestrial > Plant litter >...
CGAGCTGACTACAGCCGACGCTCTCCGCCTCATTGCCGAACAGGTCACCACCGCCTCCAGGCGCCGACGGATCGTTGCCGATCAGTCCACCCGGACCTCCCGAGCCCGGCGGCACGTCACCGTCGGACGAATTCCCACCTGCCGCACTGCAGCCGACGGCGAGACCCCAGAGCACCGGCGCCGCGAGCGCGAGCGGCGCGAGACGCAGCGACGAGGCGCGGCGAGCAGGGCCGTCGAGACGAGGGCCGCGAAAGAGAGAGCGGCGCAGAGCAGGGTTCGCGAGCGACGAAAACCCAGAGATTTTCCCGGGAAACATGCACTGAATATACGGAACCCGTGCGCGCTTCGCCACTGCCGACGGCGCGTTGATGGGCGGCCCGCGGATCAGACGCGTTTCGGTGCGAGCGATGATGCGTCAGATCGCACGTCTGGCACTGCCGCCAGGATGACCCGCCTCAGCTCGGCGGGATCAAACGGCTTCTCGACGATCATGTTCGACAGCCGCTTCACATTGTCGCTCAGCTCCTGACTGAACAATCCACCCGTGGCGAAAACGAACCGTCGCGCGAGGGGCTCGTTCTCCGCGCGCACCTGTCGATAGACGTCGAGCCCGCTGATTCCGGGCATCATCACGTCGCATAACACCACGTCGTAGTCTGCGCGCCGCAGCTTCTCGAGCGCCGCCTGCCCGTCGAGGGCGACGTCGACGCGGAATTCCTTGTCGAAGACGCGCCGCACGGCGCGGGCCACGAGCACCTCGTCGTCGACCACCAGCAGACGGAGCCGACGGCTCGTGCCGGGCGCCGGATCTGACATCGGCGCATCGGCGTCGAGCCTGCCCGCCGCGATGGTGAGGAAGACGCTGAAGCGGCTGCCGTTCCCCTCTTCGCTCGTAACCTGGATGCGGCCGCCCATCGCGTGGATCAGCCGGTGGCAGATCGAGAGCCCGAGCCCGGTGCCCTCGCCAGCGGGCTTTGTGGTGAAGAACGGCTCAAAGACCTTGGGCAGGTGGTCTTCCGAGATACCGACCCCGGTGTCGGTGACCACCACCTCGACCTCCCCGTCCGTCTCCGCCAGCTTCACCTCGACCGTGATCTGGTTGTCGTCGGGGGAGCCCGGAGCGATCGACTGCGCGGCGTTGGTCACCAGGTTCAGCATCACCTGGACGAGCCGCGTCTCGTTGCCGAGGACGCGCGGGACCTCGTTGAAATGGCGCTGTACGCGGGCGCGATGGCGTACGTCGTCGAAGCTGAGCTTGAGCGCCGCGTCGACGGCGTTCCGCACGTCGACGGGCTTCAGATCTTCCTCGGACTCCATGCGCGAGAGCGTCTTGAGGTCGCGCACGATGTCACGCACGCGGCCTGCGCCCTCCAGGGCCTCGCGCAACGCCAGCCTCGACTCCTGGTCGATGGCGCGTTCGGCGGCGAACGACAGGTTCGAGAGGATGTAGGACAGGGGGTTGTTGATCTCGTGCGCGACGCCGGCGGCCATCAGCCCGAGGCTTGCCATGTGCTCGGAGCGAGCGAGCTGATCCTGCAGGTTGGTGACCGAGCTGATCGTGCGCCGCAGCTTGCGGTCGGCGTCGCTCAAGGCGTCGCTCGCTTCTTTCGTGCTCGTGACGTCGACGAAAGTCACCAGCAGCGAGCGCGGCCGACCGCTGCTGCTGGTTTCGATCGCTACGGAGACGAGGGCCCACGCCAGCGTCCCGTCGGGGCGCCGGAGACCGAGCGTCACGGGAGACGGCGCAGCGCCCTCGCGCAGTGAGCGCCACCAGGGCGCGGCGCTCGCCTCCAGCGGCTCACGCTCGGAGGAGAGCAGCTGGGCGGGCAGCACGGGACGATAGCGCTTCTGGCGTGCGTCGAACGTGCAAGAGAGGAAGGCCGTCGCCCGCGCGTTGCTCGCTATCACGCCAGCCTCGGGGGTGACACGGCAGACCCCGTAGGGCAGGTCGTCCACGCTCACGAAGCGCGGATCGGCAGGCTCGTCGGGGTCGCGCGCGCCGAACTCGATCAACTCGGAGAGCAGATACTCGCTGCCCTCGAGCTGCACCGTGCTGACGCGCAGGAGACTGCGCACGGGCGATCCCCCGAGCGGGACGAGCCACGTCGGCCACTCGACACGGCCGAAATGCTGAACGGTGCGAAGGTGACGGCGCCACGCCTCGCCGGACCACGCGAACGGGTGATTCAGCTCGATCTCGCTGGCGGCGACGCCGTCGAGTTCGCCCGGCGAGCGCCCGAGCAAGCGGCACAGGCGTGGATCCGCCGTCAGCAGGTGCGGACGATCCGTTTCCCAGAGTCCAACACCCAAGGCGCCCGGTTGCTGGAGGGCGTCCCAGCCTTCCGGGCTGTTCCACACCGGCGGCTCGAGCCCGCTGCTCGTCAACTGAGACGACTCCCTTCGGGGGCTATCGCGCCCTCGAGGCCCGCAGCAACGGCTTCGCTGACGCAGCTCCCCTCGGCAGCCCGCAGGGCAGCACCGCGCCCCGCGACACAACCGCAGAAGAAGCGGCTTCGGGCGACACTCCGTCGGCTCGCACTCATCCGAATATCGTTGCTCCCGATATCACTGCTTCCGGTATGGCTGCTCCGGACGGCGACACTTCGGTCAGCGAGACTTCGGTGAACGACACTTCGGTGGACGACATCGTGGTCAGCGGCCGTGCGATGCACCACGCGACGGACTTTCACTCGATGCCTATACCAGACGCCCGCGCTCGTTGCACTCGCCACGACTGCGTCGTGTTCGGTGCGCCTCTCGCCTACATGTGCGCCGATTGATAGAGCGTCGCGTCGGCGTGCGGTGGCTCGCTGCTCGGGCAGTCGGGAGCGCGCTTTCGTGCTCGCCGGGCGCGCGCCGGCTCGCCGCGCACGCCCTTTCTGCTGGCGCTGCTCTCGCGGCGATGCGCCTCGCTGCGACGTCGCCGGTACGAGACTCGGCTGCGCGTGCACTGACGAACCACGCGGGATCGCTGATCAGTCGGCGGCGTTGTCCGACGTCGGTGCGCCAGCGTCGCTCGCGTCGCGAGCGGGCCTGGATTGCGCGCGAGTGCCGGCATTGCCGCAATCGCACGGCCCATAGCCGTCTCCGTCCGAAGAGCACGCCTGCGCACCGCGACAAGCGCCGGGCCCGAGACACTCCTGCGTCGCTCCGGGCACACACAGGCGGTCGAGTGGAAGAGCCGGCGTCTGCGCGGTGCGCGTCGCGCCGGGTCCGGGCTCGGTCGCGAGCGGTGCCGAGCGACCGCAAGCGACGACCATTTGTCCAACCCACTTCTTGCGCTGATAGCGAGGGCCGGTGCTGGCAGGGCCCGGCGCTGACGTGATGCGCACGGGCTCGATCGGCGCCCCCGAGGTCTCCAGCACTTCGTAGATGCCGCCGCAGACCTCGGCGGCCTCGGCGCGGCAGGGGGTGATCGAGTCTTCGCAGCTGACGCGGTAGATCTCGTCGCCGGGAGAGAGAGCAGGCAGCCGCACGGCCCGTGCGCCCCGCGAGCAGCCGGGGGAGCCCGCTGCCGCGCCGGCGATCAGGAGAGCCGCGAGCGCACGCCGGGCCTCAGGAGAACTGACCGAGCGGGGGACGCAGCGCAACGCCAGGTTCCACATTGTGATTCGCGCCCATCGCATCGAGCTCACCCACGTGGCGTTCTTCGAACAGCAGGGTGCGAATCAGCAGGTCGGCGTCGGCGTCCGCCAGCCCGCCTTCCGCCGAGCGGCGGCCCGGATCGAGCAGTCGGATCAGCGCGAGCAGCGCCACGCGCAGGTGGTTGTGATTCGGGAATGCGTCGCGCACGGCCGTGTAGCGCTCCGTCTCGTCGCTCGACTGCCCGAGCTCGGCGTACATCGACTCGATCGATAGCAGGATAGGCAGCGTCAGCTCGGGGTCGGGGTCGGGGAGGCGACCGATGCTGCTCAGCGATGCGGTCACGCGCTCCAGCTCGCTCGGGCCTTCGCCCCGCGGCTGGTCTTCGTCTCGGTGCGCGCGGATGTCCACCCGCGTCTCGAGATCATGGTGGATCTGGGTCTCCTCGGAGTCGTCGGCAGACACGGCGACGAGCTCTTCGAGATCGTCGCTGGGCGGTGGCGCAGACCGCTCCAGGCCGCGCTGCAGCTCGAACAGCGAGTCGGGCAAGAGCGACGAGTCCGTGCGCTGAGGCGCGGCAGAGCTGCGGCTCCGGCTCGGCGGTGGCGGCGGCATGCGGCGTGAGCGTGCGGCCTCCTCCGGCGTCGGCAGGATGAACTGCATCGGCTTGGCGAGGCGCCCGACGATCACTTCGTTCCAGGTGTGCTCGAGCGGCACGTGCATCATCAGGGCTCGCAGCGGCACGGCCTCCAGCAGCTGATCCTCCGTCAACCTCTGGCCTTCGCGAGCGCGGCTCAGCGCGTGTTCGACCACGCGCTGCAGCTCGGCGCGGGGCAGCGAGGTAGCGATGCGCTTGAAGCCGATGCCGTCGGCGACGTCTTGCAGCCGAAGCACGCCCTCCTCGAGCGCCCGCTCGACCACAAACGTGAGGCGTCGCACGTAGCGGTCGCGCTCCTCCGCGCTGGCGGCTTCGCCCTTCCAGAACTCGGCCTCGCTCAGGAAGGCCCACAGCTTGCTCGCCTCGAGCAGGCGCACGCGATCGTCGGCGGGGATCAGCGCCACCACCTTGTCGGCGTCGGTCAAGCCTTCCTCCAGCGCGAGGGTCAGGTCCTCGGTCGCCGATTCGATGGTCTTTCGCTGCGCCAGCCGCTCGTTCACGCGGGTCGTACCCATCAGCACGCGCGAGCGCAGGTCGTCGTCACGCGACAGGCTCTCCATGAGCTCGCGCGGGCCGAAGTGACGCAGAAAGTCCTTCGACGTGCGCCAGCCTTCGCTCATGGCGTAGTCGAGGATCGCGGCGAGAAAACGCTCTCGACCCGTCGGCAGTCGAGATTCCAGCCGGTAAGCGGGGGCGCTGCTCGAGTTCATCTCGCTTCATCGTACTCGGCCTTGTGTTCCGAACAATCCGGAAACGCGCACTCGGCGGTCTGTGTTCGCGCGTGAGCGCCGGCAGCGCACCGCAGCGGGGCGCCAGGGCGGGCGTGATCCCTCGGCTGCCTCGACGCACCCCGCAGGCGGAGCCCTTCCGGGTGAGCCGAGACGGCTGGTCAGGCGTGCACCCCGGGGGTTGTGAAGTGCCGGGCACACCGTTAGAACGATCGCGCGGCTCCGGGGCCAGGCACCGGAGACCGCGAGCCTACGGGCGCCTTCGATGGCCTGCCCACAGTGAGAATCGTGTCAGCAACTACGAACACCGTGTTGGTCTTGGAGGGGGGCGGCTTGCGCGGGGCGTTCGTCGCCGGGGCGCTGGCTGAGCTCGGGACGTGTGAAGGCCTGAAGTTCAGCCATATCTTCGCCACCTCGGCGGCAGCCGCGTCGGCGGCGTACATGGTCGCCGGCCAGATCGATCGGGGGTTGCAGATCTGGCGCGAGCGCACCCACGGCGCCCAGCTCATCTCCGCCCGGCATCTGTTGCGAGGCCGCGGCCTGATGGACATCGAGGGGCTGGTCGAGGTCTTCCGGGGGGAGATCGAGCTCGACGCCGCACGCGTGGAGCTCTCGACAACGGCCTTGCGTGTTGCCGTGACCAACTGCATCACCGGCGCCGCCGACCACATCACCGCCACGCGGAGCAACGTCTATGAACTGCTCAAGGCGACCATGGCCCTGCCCGTGGTGTATGGCCGCGTGGTGCCGGTCGACGGCGTGCCCTACATCGATGGCGGCGTCTCCGACGCCATCCCCCTCGAGGCGGCGCTCGCGCTCGCGCCCGCGCGCCTGATCGTGGTGACGACGCGTCCGAGCGGTTATCGCAAGAAGCGCTCGCGCCTGTCGCGCCTCCTGCGCCTCAACTACGCGCGCTTTCCAGCGCTATGGCCTGCCTTCGCCAACCGCTGGGAGGTGTATAACCGCGTGATCGCCAAGCTCGAGGCGCTGGAGAGCGCCGGCAGCGTGCACGTGATTCGCCCCGTGGGCACGCTGCCCGCGTCTCGCATGACGCGCGATCGGGGCCGCATTCTCGAGACGCTGTCGCTCGGACAGAGCGCGGCGCGCCACTTCCTGGCTCGCGAGGGGTTCATGCCTGCCGCCGTGCCGGGCTAGCAGGCCAAACCCCGCAGGGTATCAGAGGCGGCCGGCGAAGAACGAGAGCACGACCAGCACCACCACCATCGCCGCCAGCAAGATCTGGCGTTTGCGATCCTCTGTGTTGCTCCCGCCATTGACCACATCGACCGTGTCGACCTCGGGACGCGAACGCGAGCCGCGCTTCGACGAGCTTTGCGCCAGCTCCTCGCGCGCTGCGCGCACGTCGTTGCTGAGCTTGGTGGACTCGCGCGTGCCGGTGTCGACGGCGGTGCGGGGCGCGATGCTCGGCTGGGTGTCGTTCGCGCTCTGATCGACGGTGGGCGCGGGCCCAGGCTGCGGCCGCACCGCCGAGGGGGCGACTTCGCGCGCGATGTTCTCCGGCAGCTGGATCAGGCCACTCACCGCCGTCGGCAGCTCCCAGCTGTCTGCGTCTTCTTCGCTGTCGCCCTCGCGCCCCGCGATCGCCGCCTGCGGCGTGAAGCGGTTCGCGGTCCGAAGCGCCTGGATCTGGTCGCGCACCTTGGGGTTCAAGCGCTCGTTGACCGCGCGAGCGATGTCGGTGTGCGTGACGATCTTGCCAGACTTTGCCAGCCACTCCTCCAGCGCGAGCCGCATCTCCTCGGCGCTCTGGTAGCGGTCCTCCGGATTACGAGCGAGCGCCCGGATGACGATGCGCTCGAGCCGCTCCGGATAGGTCGGTACGAGCTCCCTCGGGGCCTTGAAGTCGCCCTGGACGATCTTCGACATGACCGCGTGCGTGCCTCGCCCGAACGGCCGCAGGCCGAGCGTGGTCACGAACAGCACGCAGCCCATGGCGTACACGTCGGAGCGGTGATCGACCGCCTTGCCCAGGATTTGCTCGGGCGAGATGTAGGCGAACTTGCCCTTGATCTCGCCGGTGCGGGTGCGTGAGTGGATCTGGTCGCGAGCCTTGGCGATGCCGAAGTCGGTGACCTTGACGTGCCCCTGTGACGACAGCAGGATGTTCTGGGGGGAGATGTCGCGATGCACGATGTGCATCGGTTGCCCGTCTGGGCCGGTCGCGTTGTGCGCCGCGTGGAGGCCGGCGCAGGCGTCCGAAATGACACGCGCCGCGAGCGCATAGTTGAAGGGCACATACTGAGTGCGCTGACGGATTAACCCGGCGATCGAGTCACCGGGCACCCACTCCATGGCGATGAACACCACCTGCTCATGTTGCCCGAGTTCGAAGATCTCGCACACGTTCGGGTGGTGCACGGCGGAGGCGGCCGCGGCCTCATCGATCAGCATGCGGCGGTACTCCTCGTCGGAGGCGTACTCGGGGCGCACGACTTTGAGCGCCACCGTGCGCGAGAAACCACCGCTCTCTGGTTTGGCCGCCCAGATCTGCGCCATTCCGCCGCTCGCGACCAGAGATAGCAGCCGGTAGCGGCCCACCATCTTTCCTGCGGCCAGTATCGGGCTATCGCTTTCGGCGTCAGACATGCGACCCGCGGACCCCGTCATCCGGCAACCCCCGCGAGTGAGAGCTCGCCGCCGTGGCTCGATCGGGCGTCTAGGGGAGGGCGAAGAAGGGCAAAAACCGTCGGTTTCGTCAAAGTGCCTTATCGCATTCTAGCAATCGGCGTCGCCAGCAGGCGAGCGATTCTCTTCTCCGCTAAGAGCGACAGTGAACCGATTTCGATTAGCCCGGGCCCAGGAGATCCACCCGAGTGGTGCAATTGTGGTGCTCGCGGGTAGGTCTCTCGCTTCATATGTATGTGTGGCGCGCGCGGGTGCGCTCGAGCTCGCCGCTCGCCGCAGACGTAAGTGTTGCATACACGTGTTGCATCACCGTGCCGGGCCGCAGCGGGAGGACCACCGATCAAGGGTCGGCAGGTGGCTAGCACCCATCGAGCGCGGTACACTGTACCGACAAGCTCGTGTCCTCCACATCTATCAGAGCAGCGGCTCGCGGTGGGCCCCGACCCGGGGACACACTGGGTCGCTACCAGTTGCTCGCTGCCGTCGGCGAAGGCGGTATGGGTCGCGTCTGGGCGGCGCGTCAGGTGGGCTCGCCCCTGCAGCGGCTCGTCGCGGTAAAGACGGCCATCAGCGGCCAGAGCCAGACGCCCGAGTTCCAACGCCTGTTCATGGATGAGGCGCGCATCGCGTCGCTCATCCACCACCCCAACGTCTGCGGCGTTTACGAGCTCGGCGAAGAGAACGGGACGCTGTACCTGGTGATGGAGTGGTGCGACGGCGCCTCGCTCCGCCAGGTGATGGACAAGCTGCCTGGTGGCCGCATGGACCTCGCCGTCGCAGCGCGCATCGTCGCGAATGTCGCGGCCGGTCTGCACGCCGCCCACGAGCTGGAAGATAGCGACGGCACCAAGCTGCGCGTGGTGCACCGCGACGTGTCTCCGCAGAACGTGCTCATCTCGAAGAACGGGCACGTGAAGGTCGCCGACTTCGGCGTCGCCAAGGCGCAAGGCCAGCTCCACCGCCCGACCGAGACGGGCGAGATGAAGGGCAAGCTGGCGTACATGGCGCCGGAGCAGGTCACCGCCAAGGACATCGATCATCGAGCAGATATCTTCGCGCTCGGTTGCGTGCTCTACGAAGTGACGGTCGGGCGCCGCCCGTTCCAGGGCGAAGGGGCGCTCTCCACGCTGTATCAGCTGCTGGAGCAGAACGTCGCCGCGCCGGGCGAGGTCTGCCCGGGCTACCCTCCCGAGCTCTCCATCATCGTGCTGAAGGCGCTCGCGAAGGACGCGGACGGTCGTTTTCAAACGGCCGAGGATCTGCGCGTGGCGCTCGAGGGTTGGCTCGCGAACACCGGCTCGAAGGCGAACGAGCGCGAGATCGCGGGGCTCCTGCGCGCCACGCTGAGCGACGAGGTCGACCAAAAGTCGCGCAGCATCAACGAAGCGGCCGCCAAGCTAAAGGAGCGCTCTTCCATCAACCCCGAGGTGCCCCACAGCGCAGGGCTGCCTGCGGCGAGCACGCCCGCTCGTGAGGGAGCTTCGACGGTCGACCGCGGTGTCGCCACCGGCGGCGTGCGCGAGAAGGCATCGTCGTGGTGGCTCCCCGTGGGGGCTGGGCTCGCCGTTCTGGCGCTCGTGGTGGTGCTGGCCAAAGGCACGCTCGGCACCGTCGAGCCGGAAGCGGTGGCGCCCGCCACGACCCCCGTCCCGAGCATCGTCGTCGCGCCCGTGACGACCCACGATTCGACGACGGCGCCGATCGTTCCGGACCAGCCGCCCCCTCCCAAAGAGGTGTCGATCACGGTGCGGACGATCCCGCCCAACGCGAGCGTTCGCATCGACGATGGCGAACCGATCGAAGCCCCCTACACCATTCAGACGGCGTCGAGCAGCGACCAGCGGACGATTCGAGCCAGCGCTCCGAACTTCTCCACGGCGACGCGTCAGGTGGCGTTCGACCAGACGCGCGACATCGTGATCGAGCTCACGCCGCTGCCCGGTCAGCGCAAGAAGCCGCGCGCCGGCAGGCCCGAGCCCGCGGCGACGCCGACGGCGCCCTCGGTCGACATCAAGTCGGTCACGCCGCGCGAGCCAGGGGTGCTCCCGAGCAAGCGGCCGCGCGCGCTCGATGAAGACAACCCTTTCGCGGGCTGAGCTTCGTTCCGTATTGGATGTCGGTCATGAAGTCGATGAGACCGAAACTCCTGGCGTCGTCGTGTGCGGTCGTGGCGTTGCTCCTGCCGAGCGTCGCGCTCTCCGCCGAGCCTGCGGCGGCACCTCCCGCAAAGGCTGCGGCGCCCGAGGTCGCCAAGCCCCAACCGGCCTCGCCGTCAGCAGGCTCTCCGCAGCCCGCTGCGGCCCCAGCGGCTCCTGCGGCGGATCCGGCGCCGCCGCCCTCTCCCGAGGTCCTGCTCGAAGCCAAGCAGCGCTTCGATCGAGGTTTCGAGCTGTACGAAGAAGGCGAGTATCCGCTCGCCCTGATCGAGTTCAATCGGGCCTACGAGCTCGTGCCGAACTACAGGGTGCTCTACAACATCGGCCAGGTCTGCATCCAACTCGGCCAATACGCGAACGCGCGCCGCGCGCTCGAGGAGTACCTGCAAAAGGGCGGTGACGCGCTCGCCGCTGATCGCCGCGCCGCGGTGAACAAGGATCTCGAGATGCTCGGTCACCGCACCGCGTTCTTGACGATCGGCGCGAACCTGGAGGGGGCCGAGGTCCTCGTCGATGATCTGGTCGTCGGCAAGACACCGCTCGGTCCAGCGCTGCTGGTCGACGCCGGCGTGCACCGCGTGACCGTGCGCCTCCCGGGCTACCTGCCGAAGGTGAGCAACATCACCTTGGCTGGTGGCGACGCGCAGACCCTGACCGTGGCCCTCGAACGTCAGCCCGAGGAGAAGCAGACGATCGTGGTGCGCGAACGCGAGGTGGTGGAAGACAACGCGACCACCTGGATGATCGCCGGCTGGGTGACGACGGGCGCGCTGGCTGCGGGCGCCGTGGTGACGGGAATCATGGGCGCAGGCGAAGCCGATGAGCTCGACCAGCTGCGCGGTGGTCTCGCATCAGATTACGACGGCGAGCTCCCGAACAGGCTCGACGACGCGCGCTCGAACGCCAAGACGCTGTTTCTGGTCTCGGACGTGCTGACGGGCGCGGCCGTGATCGTTGGCGGCCTCAGCCTGTGGATCACGCTCGATCCGCCGTCGCCCTCTCGACCCGCGGAGACTCCGGCGCCCGAGGCGAAGGGCGTTCAGGTGGGCTACGAGCGCGGCCAGGTTCAGCTGCGCGGCAGCTTCTGAGGCGGGTCAGCGCCGCCCGAGCACGCGCGCGACGAAGCGGGCGAAGAGGGGCGCGCCTGTCGGGTCGGTCTCGGGGTGCCACTCGACGCCGATCAGGCTGTCGCGCTCGATCGCTTCCACCAGGCCGTCCGCAGCCCACGCGCTCGCGGTGAACGTCGGCGCGACTTCGGCGATGCCCTGCCGGTGTGAGGAGCTCACTTCGCGCGGCAGGTCGATGTCGGCCAGGAAGGACGACGCGGGCGATACGTGGAGCGCGTGGCGCGACGCTCGACCGCCGCCGCCGTGATCGACGACCGCGCCCAGCTCGGCGAGGTCGACGCGGAGCGTGCCACCGAAGTGCAGGTTCATCAGTTGCATGCCGAAGCAGACGCCGAGCACGGGCTTGCCGAGCGCCGCGAACGCCGTGAGCAACCCGCGCTCCCAGGCGATACGCTCGTCCGTTTCGGGCGTCCCTGGCACCGCGCTCTTCCAGGCGCCGCTGACGAAGCCAGGGTCGGTGAAGCTGCGCGGCAGATCGTCGCCGCCAGAGAGCACGAGCCCTTCGCAGAGATCGGCGCAGACCGCGACCGGCGTGTCTGGGCACAGCACGATGGGGGCGGCGCCCGCGCTGGCCAGCGCTCGAGTGTAGAGGCGGCTCAGATACCAGTAGTCTACGCCGGCTCGCAGCCGACGCCCGGCATCGAGGCAGGGGCTGACACCGATGAGCGGCAGGGCGCTCAGCGGCGGTTTGCTGCTCGACCGACTCCGGACGCTCGCCGCATCATCCATGCCGCGCAGAGTACCATCGTCGCGAGCGACAGGCCGCGCCCCCGCGCTCCCTCGGACGGCGCCGCGAGATTGCAGCCGCCGGAGTCGCCCCCCGCGGCGACCGGGGCGCCCTCTAGCGCCCAGTCGGGGGGGGCATAGTCACCCAGGTCTGCCGCCTCGAGCGCGGTGTCGACGATGAACGGAGCCCAGTTGGCGACATCTCCAAAGACGGCGATCTCGCAGCTGGGGTCACCTCGCGAGGCGACCCCGAAGACGCGGCCTTGCTCGTCGAGCGCGGGGCCACCCGAGTCACCCGAGCAGATCGGGGCGTCGACGCTCGCCCACTCGGAGCTGCGGATCGAGCCGCCCGAGAGAGCCACGCACTCCTCACCGCTGCAGCGCACCGCGCTGCCGTCGGCGCGCTGGCGCGTGCCGTCCGAGCCCGGGTCGTCGAGGTCGGTGAGCCCGTAGCCCACCGTCGAGAAGGGCTCCCGGTCGGACGGGGTGGCCGCCAGCCGCGGGGCGATCGGCACGGCGGCGGAGGGCACGGGCTGCTCGAGGATGATCATGGCGATGTCGAAGCCGCACACCTTGGCGTCACCCAAGGTGCGGACCTCGCGTCCGCGCACGTAGCTCGGATCATCCGGGCTCCTGGGGCGCACCGGACTCGGGGACGCCAGCAGCATGCGCGCAGGAAAGGTTCTCTCGAACTCGGCCGTGTCGCACTGGACGATCCCCTCTTCGTCGGTGTCTCGAGTCGTCGCGACGCAGTGACGGGCCGTGAGCACGAGATTCGGCGCGATCAGCGTGCCGCTGCAGTGGCCCGCCACGCGCGTCCCCAGATCGAGCGCCAGGCCCACGACACCGGTCGTGGTCTCGTCGAGCGAGCCGCCGATGATCGGCTGCGTCGCCCGCCCCAGAGGCTCGTCTCCTGGAGGCGAGTCGACCGCGAGCTCGGCGTCGCCACAGCCAGCGAGAAGGCTGCCCGCGACAAAGGCAGCGGCGACGGCGTCGAAGGAACGGGCCAGCGCGCCGCCGCGGGATGCGGCGCCCGATCGACGCTCGGCGCGGGCTCGGTTCGACTCCAGTCGCATGAACAGCGACAGAGTAGTATCACCTCCTTCCCGAAGAGCCCGGGATTATTCGTACATTGTCCTCTTCCACCGTACCTCGACGTACGCTGGGTCATGATAAGGTCAGCTCCGATATGAGCCAGTTGCTAGACGATCTGAAATATCGCGGTCAGTTCCATCAGGCGACGTCCGATGCCGAAGGCGCTGGGTTCGCGCGCCATTTGGAGACGGGCAGCCGCGTGGTCTACGCGGGCTTCGATCCGACCCGCGATTCGCTGACCGTCGGCAATCTGATGCAGATCATCCTGCTGCAACGCTTCCAGCGTGCTGGTCATCGGCCGGTCGTCGTGATGGGGGGGGGCACCGGCATGATTGGCGATCCTTCGGGCAAGGAGAGCGAGCGACCCGTGCTGTCCAAGGAGCAGATCGCGTTCAACGTCGGCCGGCAGCGCGCGATCATGGAGTCGTTGCTCGAGTTCGAGGGGACGAACGCGGCCACGTTGCTCGACAACGCGAGCTGGCTCGGGCCGATATCGTTCCTCGACATGCTGCGCGACGTGGGCAAGCACTTCTCGGTCAACATGATGATCCAGAAGGATTCGGTGCGCGAGCGCCTGAGCAGCCGCGAACAAGGCATCAGCTATACCGAGTTCAGCTATCTCATCTTGCAGTCTTACGACTTCCTCCATCTGTTCGACACGCACGGCGTGACCATCCAGGTGGGCGGCTCGGATCAGTGGGGCAACATCGTCTCCGGCGTCGAGCTGATCCGCAAGAAGCGCCAGGCCGAGGCGTTTGGGCTCACGGTGCCGCTCCTGACCAAGTCGGACGGTGGCAAATTTGGCAAATCCGAGTCGGGTGCCGTCTGGCTCACGGCCGATCGCACCTCACCGTACGCCTTCCATCAATTTTGGCTCAACACCAGCGACGCCGATGTCGTGCGCCTGCTGAAGGCGTACACCTTCTTCGACCGCGAGAAGATCGAGGCGATCACCGCCGAGCATACGCAGGCACCCGAGCGCCGCGTCGCGCAGCGCGCGCTCGCCGACCACATGACGGAGCTGGTGCACGGCAGCGCGGCGCTGGAGAAGGCGCAGCGCGCTCGGGACGCGCTGTTCTCGGGCGACGTCTCGGGCCTCGACGCCGAGAGCCTCGCACAGGTCTTTCACGACGCGCCGTCGAGCCAGCACGCGAAGACAGAGCTCGCGGGCGCCGGGGCCGAGCTCGTCGAGCTGCTGGTCCGCGCCAGCGTGGCGAGCAGCAAGCGCGAGGCTCGCCAGCTGCTCGAGAGCGGCGCCATCAGCGTCAACGGCGAGAAGGTTGGTCTCGAGCGCCGATTGCTGGATACCGACCTGCTGCACGGCAGCATGGCTCTCGTGCGCCGCGGCCGGAAAAACTGGCACGTGTTGCGCTTCGCCTGAGGGCCAGTCCCTGGGCGTGGGCAGCGCTGCGCTACCCGGTTCAGGGCAGGGCTACACCGCAGGGAGAGCGACGTTGCGGGGCAGGACGCCGTTCGACACGTAACCTTGTTCCTTGTACCAGCGCACACCTCGAGCGAGCGTCTCGAGCGCTGAACGATGCGTGTAGCCGAGCTCACGCTCCGCCTTCGCGCTCGAAACCCACATGTAGCGACAGATTTGATCCCGCACCATGCGCGCCGTCGTTAGCGGTGCGGTGCCGCGCAGCCTGGCGCTGGCCTCCAGCATTCGCGAGGTCCACATCAGCCGGGAGGGGCTCACCGTCGATAGCGCCGGCGACAGGCCGGTTGCCTCAGGCAGCAGGCCCTGGACGAGGTCATGCAGGTCGAGGTTCTCGCCGCCCAGGATGTAGCGCTCGCCGATGCGCCCCTTCGTCATCGCCAGCTGGTGGCCGGCGGCGACGTCATCGACGTCGACGATGTTCAGCCCGCCGGTGACGGGGATGCGCAGCCTGCGCGAAGTCGGCCAGTTCAGATACCGCAGCAGCACGCCGCCGCTCGGCGTCGGCCGCCAATCACCAGGACCAGAGATCACGGTAGGATTGACCACGACCACAGGCAGACCCCGCCGCGCGTGATCGAGCGCGACAGCCTCTGCGCGGTGCTTGGCGACGAGCGCTGGCTCCGCGCGCGGCAGGTTGAAATCATGGCCCTCGTCCATCGCCACGGCGTGCGCGGTAGAGCCGAGCGTGGCCGCCGATGACGTGATGACGATCTTCTCGATGTCGCGCTGACGGGCCGCGTGGAGCACCTCCTCGGTGCCGACGATGGCAGGCTCGAACACGCGCCGCGCGTCGCTGCCATACGGCGAGTAGCCCGCGGCGAGATGATAGACGCGGTCGCAGCCCGCGAGCGCTCGGTAGACGGTGTGCCCGCTCAGGATGTCGCCCATGCACAGCTCGACCTGCTGCTCGGGCAGCCCGCGCAGCGCGCTCAGATTCGAGCCCGCGCGAACGAAGGCTTTGACACGTTCGCCGCGCGTAACCAGGAGCCGTATCAGGCGCGACCCCAGAAAGCCGTTGGCGCCGGTTATCAACGCGCGTGGTGTCATGCGCTCGGCATAACACGAGCGCACGAAACGACAACAGCCTCCGGGACGGGTCGGCGGTGGCTTGCTGGCCGCGGCCGGCACACGTGCCGGAGGCTGCTTTTCGCGGTCGTCCAGGGACGGGCGACCGTGGTTCTGGTGTCAGACGCTCACTTCGGACAGTGTCCGTTACAGCCGCCCTGACCCTTGCACTCGTTGTTGCCCTTGCACTCGTGCTTGCCCTCGACGGCGCAGCCGCCCTTGCCCTTGCACTCGTTCATACCCTTGCAACACTCTTTGCCTTCGGCCGTAGCACTGGCGCCTTCCGCGGAAGGAGCCCCCTCGGCCGCCGTCGCTTCACCCGTCGGGGCCTCGGTGGCCTCCGCGGACTCGGCGGGCGCCTCGGGCGAAGCAGCCTCGGGCGTCGAACCACCGCAGGCCGCCGCAGACAAGCCAGCAACTGCCAACGCGGCAACAGTCTTTGCGAACTCAAGCTTCATGGAACCCTCCTGGGGCAAACGGAAACTAGGGTTGATCCCCGATTCGCCCGCCTTTTACCCGATCGCCCTCGGTTGGTCGAGTGTACGTCGAGTTTTTTCCGACCCGTAGATGCCGCGGAATTTCAGCCGCGATCAGCGACATCGACCTGCCTCGACCCGCCTCCAGGGCAGCCGCTGACGCGAGGCATCGGGGCGCGCCACATGACGGACGACGGCAGCGGCGCGCCACCGTTCGATAGCCTCGACGCGATCGGTCGAGGCAGGCTGGGGGCGCCACCCGGTCTGAAGGCCAGCACGGGATAGTGCTGGCGATGTGGCCGTCAACCGGGCCAGGGCCCCTTGCTCGGTGCGAACACGACGAGGCGCTTCCAGAGAGCGGCGGGGCAACGCCGCTCGAGGGTGCGATGCACATCGACTGGTGCATACATCTGGCTGAAGTGCATCAGCACGATCGCCTCGTTTCGAAACGCATCAGCCCTCTCGAGCAGCTCGTCGAGATGGATGTGACCGCCGGCTTGGCTGGCGGAGACTTCCTTGCGTTCGTCGAGGAACGAGCACTCCAGGATCAGCACGCGCGTGTCGAGCAGCGACGGCGTCGTGTCGATGACCCGGATCAACGTGTCGGTGGCGTAGGCGAGCTCGAGCCGCTCCTCCAGCTCGAACAGATCGTCGCCGCGCTTGCGGCGCACCGCGATCTCGCTGCCGGAGAGGCTCAGGAACTCCGGCCTGAGCTTCTGCACGCGATTGAAGAACTGGTAGCCGAGTGAGGGCCCGGTGTGGTGTGTGCGAAAGGCGCGCACCAGAAGGTCTGGCCGCAGCGAGCGTTCGTCACCCGGCTGCATCGGGTGCACCTGCAGCGCGAACTCGTGACGCTGGTTCCGGCTCAGCAGCGCGAGCGCCTGCTCGGTGCTCGCAGCGATCTCGATTGGCATGTAGACGGGAGGCGGCGGCATGCGCATCAGCCCGCGCATGCCGAGCAGCGTGACGAGCGCACCCGTGTGGTCGGCGTGCCCGTGGCTCAAGAACACGTGCTCGGCGCCCGCGCAGCTGCGCAGGGCCATACCCACGTCGAACAGCACCCCGAGCTCTCGCACGTACAGACTCGTGTGGAGGCCAGCGATCGAGACTCCAGCGATCGTGTACGGGCCCGCTTTGACGGTGGTGAGCATTGGGGAGAGCGCTGCGCGCCGACGCGGGCGGCCGGCGGGGGCGAGAGTTTAGCGCTGCTCGGCGCCTCGCGTCCAGCGCGGGTGAGTCGTTGTTCTCGAGCGCGAAGCGCGCGCGTGGCCCGGGGGCGCTCTCCCGAAAGTTCGCATCGTGATGGACGTGCGTCTCTTCCCCAACAGCCGTTTCTTCCCAGACACAGGCGCGTGCGTTTGCAGGAACGATTCGAGCGCGCGCTGCGCGGAGAATGCGAGGGCTGCTGTCGAGCCGACGCGGAAGGCACATCAGGGCGGAATACGGCGGCTCGAGGCGTCTTAAGTTGACTCGCGAGCCGACGGTTCCGGCCAGGATCGGGCCAGATTCTGGCTCCTTGGGCAGGGCCGCAGAAACATGCTAGCTTGTAGCTGTGCTTTGGACGCGAGGTAGGCAGGCCTGAGGCATGGCTAAACGCACTCTCGTGCTCACGCCCTGGTACTTCCCACACAAAGTGGTGAGCTGGCAGACCGCGGTGACCATGATGTACCTGGGCAAGGTCGATGTGCTCGTATCTTATTCCGAAGAGCTGCGATCGCCTTCGACGACCATCAAGACGCCAGCGGTTCTTCGCCTGAAAAAGAAGGTGATCACGATCAAGCGAGGGGTTCGCTTCTCGCGGCTGAACGTGTACACGCGCGACAACTTCACCTGCATGTACTGCGCGAAGCACCTGCCGGCGTCCGAGCTGACGTTCGATCACGTGATGCCGCGCAGCCGTGGCGGTGCAACACGGTGGGACAACATTTTGAGCGCCTGCCACCCGTGCAATCGCAAGAAGGGCAATCGGACGCCCGAGCAGGCGGGGATGGATCCGTTGCGCCGCCCCTATCGGCCGCAGACGCTGCCCATGTTGCCACCCCGCATCGATCTCGAGACGGCGCCCGCCGAGTGGCGCGTGTTCTGCGAAGCGCTGCCGCAGCCCGGCTGAGCTGCTGTGTTTATTGCTGGCGCGCGGGCGCCCCAACCCGCGCGCGATGATTCTGGCGCGCGGGCGCCCCAACCCGCGCGCGATGATTCTGGCGCGCTGGTAGCTGGGCAGCGCGGCCCGGGCCGTGGCATGGTGCGCCGCGGTGCAAGCCGGGTCCAAAGTCGTTGGTTATCGAGCGCTCCTCTGGAACCGTCGCATGCTCATGTGCGTGGCGCTGGGCTTCTCGAGCGGCCTGCCCCTGTACGTCACGATGACGTTGATGCAGGCGTGGTTGCACCGGGAGGGGGTGAGCCTGCGCGACATCGGGCTGTTCAACCTCACCGGGCTGCCCTACACCTGGAAATTCCTCTGGGCGCCGCTGCTCGATCGCTACCCGTTGCCGTTCCTCGGGCGTCGGCGCGGGTGGGGGCTGTGCACGCAGCTCGCGCTCATCGGCGCCATCGCCGGCCTCGGCTGGCTCGACCCCAAGGGCTCCCCGGCGAGCGTGGCAGTGCTGGCGCTCCTCGTGGCCTTCTTCAGCGCCACTCAAGACATCGTGCTCAACGCGTATCAGCGCGAAATCCTGCCGGATCGCGAGCTCGGACTCGGCACGGCCATGCACGTCAACGCCTACCGGCTCGCGAGGCTCGTGCCGGGCAGTCTGGCCCTGATCCTGGCGGACCATCTGTCGTGGCCCCTCGTCTTCGCCAGCGTGGCGGCGTTCATGCTCGTCGGCGTGCTGGCGAGCTTGTTCGGTCCGGAAGGGCTGCACCCATCGCCGCCGCCGCGCACCCTGCACGAGGCGGTCGTCGGCCCCTTCCGCGAGTTCTTCGCGCGGCAGGACCGGCTGGCGGCGGTGCTCGTGCTGTTGTTCTTGCTCCTCTACAAGTTCGGTGACTCGATGGCGGACGCGCTGGCGACAGCGTTTTATCTCGACCTGGGCTTCACGCTGACGGAGGTGGGCGTGGTCGCGAAGGGCGCCGTGGCGCCCGCCACCATCGTCGGCCTCTTCGTGGGCGGCTTCGCCATCTCCCGCATCGGAATCAACCGCGCGTTGTGGATCTTCGGCGTCGGTCAGATCGTCTCCACCCTCGGTTTTGCGCTGCTGGCGAGGCTGGGCCCCGATGTCGGGGCGCTCGCGGGCGTGGTCGGCTTCGAGTACCTGGCCAGCGGTCTCGGCACGGCCGCCTTCGGTGCTTTCATCGCCCGTTCGACCGATCAGCGCTTCACGGCGACGCAGTTCGCGCTCTTCTCCAGTCTGATCGCGTTGCCGCGTGCGGGAGCCAGCGCCGCGACGGGCTTCTTGGTCGAGGCCGTCGGCTACGGCCCGTTCTTCGCACTGTGTGCTGCGCTCGGCATCCCGGGGATGCTGCTCCTGGTCAAGGTAGCGCCGTGGTCAGCGTCGCCAGCAGTGCCCCCCAGCGTCGCGCCCGTCGGCGTCGATTGAGTCCGCGCGGCAGCGGTTGAGACGGCGGCGGCGATTGGGCCGGCGCGGCGGCGAGGCCTTCTCCACCACACCGGCAGGGCGAGCCCGGCTCGGCCTCAGCCACCAGCCACGCGCAACGAGCCCGACCGCGTCAGGCCGCAGGCGACCGCGACCTCATCGCGATAAGCGAGCCAGGCAGCGAGCGCTCGCTGCATCGCGTTCACCACCTCGGGCCGCGACCGCTCGGGCACGTGATGGCGGAAGATGCGCCAGGCGGCGGCGCGATGATTGCCCTCGACCTGCCGGTGCGCCTTGGTGAGCGCCAGGTGCTCGGTCGATAGCCCATAGTGCACCACGAGCGGATGGTGCTCGAGCGGCGGTGCGGGCCGGCGCGGGGCCGATTCGTCGAGCTCGCCGCGCTCGTACTGCGTGCCCTCGATGAACAGAGTGGATACCGCCGCCGCGATCTCCCAGCCAGCGCGCTCCGTTGTCTGATCGAGCACCTCGCGATAGCGGCGCGCCGAGGGCAGCAGCTCCACGCGCTCGAACCGCGACAGATCCATGCCGAGGCCGCGTGGGTATTCGAGGAACAGATCGGGGTGGGGGCGCCCCGCGATGAGCCCACCCGTCTCTTCTTCGTAGAGGTTTTCGGCGAGCTCGCGGCGCACCTCGGCGATCGGGCACTGCACGTAGGCGCGGCCGACGAGGACGGGAAAATCGCGGACGTAAGTCGCGTATTCCTGCTCGAAGTGGATGTGCAGCCGCTCACGCGCCACCTTGCCCGAGGTGAACGATGGCCACGCCCAGTGGCTCTTCTGCTCCATCACCTGGAGCAAGCGTTCGATGAACTCTTCAGACCCCATGCGCTAGCGTAGCACGCGGCGTGCGCGCGTGTACGGCCATGGCTCGCGTGGCGCGCGCGCCACGCAGGTCAGCTCCGGGGATATCGGCGAGACAGCAGCTCGACGAGCGCGCGGAGCGCGAACGCCTCACCGCCCACCGGGCGCCCGGGCTTCGAGTCCACGTTCCAGCCCATCGTATCGATGTGCGCCCACGGAGTGGTCGGCGACACGAAGCGCTCGAGGAAGAGCGCCGCCGTGATCGCGCCGGCGTAGCTATCGTTGGTGACGTTGTTGATGTCTGCCACCGGGCTCTCGAGCAGCTTGGCGTACGGTTGGTGTAGGGGTAGGCGCCACAGCGGGTCTTTCACGGCCAAACCAGCCGCCAGGATTTCGTCGGCGACGCCGTCGTTGTTGCAGAACAGCGCCGGCAGCGCCGTCCCGAGCGCGACGCGCGCGGCGCCCGTCAAGGTGGCGGCGTCGATCAAGAGCTTCGGGTGCTCCTCGTCGGCTGCGGTCAGCGCGTCGCTGAGGATCAAACGACCCTCGGCGTCGGTGTTGCCGACCTCGACCGTCAGGCCCTTGCGTGTCCGTAGCACGTCGAGCGGGCGCATCGCGTTGGGGCCGATGCTGTTCTCCACCGCGGGGACCAGCACGCGCAGCCGAAGCGGCAGATTCAGCGCCATCACCGCGTGCGCCACGCCGAGCACGAGCGCCGCGCCGCCCATGTCTTTCTTCATGAGCTTCATGCTCGCCGCGGGCTTCAGATCGAGCCCGCCGCTATCGAAGATGACGCCCTTGCCGACCAGCGTGACCTTGGGATGCTCTTCGTTGCCCCACGTGAAATCGAGCAGGTGCGGCGGCTTGCTCGCCGCGCGGCCCACCGTGTACACAGACGGAAAGCCCTCGATGAGCTGCTTCTCGCCGCGCAGGATGCGCGCCTTGCCGCCGTGGCGCTTGGCGATGTTTTGCCCCTCTTCGACGAGCTCGGGCGGGCCGAGGTCGTCTGCGGGCGTGTTGATCAGATCGCGGCAGATGCCGATGCCTTCGACGAGCGCGCTGATCAAGGCCTTGTCTGCCGCCGTCGGCCAGACCAGGTTCGCGTAAGCGACCTCTTGCTTCTTGTAGCGACCGAAGCGATAGGTCCCGAGCGCGAAGCCCAGCGCGGCAGCGTTGGCCTGCTCGGCGTCGGGCTCCGGGTCCAGCCGGTAACGTCCCTTGGGCAGGCGTGTCGGCAGCAGGGAGTAACTCCACGGATCGTCGAGCGAGCTCACGCCGATGAGCGCGCGGCCGAGCGCGCCATCGCTGCCGGGCACCAGGCACAGCTCGCCCTCGTTCGCGGCGAAGTGCGTGCTCTTGATCCAGCGCTGCGCCTTGGCGGGCTGCCGCGAGAGCCAGGACCCGAGGCCCTTGCGAGTCAGTGGGGTGACCGGGAGTGTCGATTTCGAAGCGCTGGGCGCCAGATTGCTGAGCATCGTTAACCGGTTAACCGGCCCCCCGTCGTGCGTCAACTCGAGAAAGCGTTCGTTTCGGGGCGCATGCGACGTACACGGGGCGCTCGCATCCGGCGCGCAGTGTCGGAGCGGACCACGAGCGAGCGCGAGACTGCGAGCGCATCGCGTGTGATCTGCGTCAGGGTCCGTCGAGATCGCATCGTCGGGGATCAGCGCGAATGGTACGAGCCTGTGGCATGAAGCGCGCGTTTTCTTCGCCCACGAAGCACTCCCTCCGCCCCCTGGCGGCGACCGCCGTCCTCGCGATCGCCGCATGCGCTGGCGCCGACGACGTCGACGATCCGCCGTCGTTTCAGCCGCCGCCGTTCGGTCAGGGCGCACCGGCGCCCGGCAGCGGGAACACGGCCGGCAACGGCACGGGCGGACCGACGGGGCAGGTTCCCGCCGCTGGAACCGGCGGTAGCGGTCCCGTCGGCGGGAGCAGCACCGAGGGCAACGGCGGCAGCATCGGCGCCGTCTCCGGAGGCGGCGCTTCCAACGTCGGTGTGGGCAGCGGCAGCGCGGGGTCGCCCGCGACCAACGGCGGCAGCGCCAGTGTTCCTCCCGCGGGCGCCGCGGGCTCGTCGATGGTCGGGACGGGCGGCTCCGGCGACCAGCCCCCGCTCGACGGCCCGGGCCGCGTCGGTGCGGAGCTGTGCCCCCCGGGGCCGTTCGGCGATCCGCTGCCCGCGAACCCCACCGCTCAGCGCCTGTTCACGACTGATGCGGACGGTTTCGTCAACTTCGAGGGGCCCGTGTGGACGGGCAATGCACTCTTTTTCTCCGAGATCGGCGGAGGCAACAACCCTCCGCCATCGCGCATCAATCGCTGGGTGCCGGGCTCGACGGACTTCGAGGGCGGCGTGTTCGAGAACAGCGGGAGCAACGGCATGGCGCTCGACGCGACGGGAAATCTGATCGCGGCAACGCACGACGTGGGCGCCATCTCCACCTTCGCGACCGCCGGAGGCGGGCGGGGCACGTTCGGCGCGCAGACGTTCAACGGTCAGCGCTTCAACTCGCCCAACGATCTCGTGTTGCGCGGCGACGGCAACCTCTACTTCACCGATCCGTCGTTCCAGGCGCCGGGCAACCCGCAGGGCGCGACGCGCGTATACCGCATCGATCCGGCGGGCACGGCGAGCATCGTGGACGGCTCGCTCGGCAACCCCAACGGCATCACGCTCTCGCCCGACGGCAACACGCTGTACGTGACCTCCCAGCAGGGCTTGCGGCGCTACGAGCTGGCCGCCGACGGAACTCCCGACGCGGGCGCGACCATTCCGATCCAGGAGGGCCTGCAGGAGGCCGACGGCATGGCGATGGATTGCGCGGGCAACATTTACACGACGGAGCACGGCATGCGCCGCATCCGGGTGTTCGATCCCGAGGGGAACCAGCTCGCAAGCTTCGGCGGGCAGGGGACGTTCGCCAACAACGTCACCAATCTGGCGTTCGGCGGCGCCAACCGCACGACTCTGTTCATCACCACGCTCGCGCAAAACGGGGGCGGGGTGTACGTCGTTGAGGGAAACATCCCTGGCCTGCCGTACTGAGCCAGCCGCTCCGAACAGGGCGGTAAGCCTTCACCGCCGCGTCAGCATCAAATACGCGAGCTGACCCGCCCACGTGATGGCGATGGCGACGACCATCAGCGTCACCAGGCGATCGAGGCGCTGGCCGAGCAACTTCAGCTGAGGGCGAAAGAAGAGGTGTCCGACCACTGCGACACCCAACGCCAACGTCAATAATTTCTGGAGCATGGTGCTGGAGAGCGAGCGCCGAATGGGGCGGCTGTTCGTTCTGTGCGAGGGCTCTTCTCTAGCACAAACGCCGTCCCGCGACGGCACACACTTGCGTACCCACGAGTTGTGCTATCAGTGTGCCCGCCTCTCGTTTCATTCCTCGAACTCTGCTGATTTATCGTCCGGGCGTTTGCCGTCCGGCTAATGGAAATGCCCGGGCTCGATAATGGCTTTGCCGGGCTTCTGTGTTTCGCGCCCGCGTCGTTGTGACTTTGTCAGTAGACTGGCCGGTATAATTCTCGGCAGGACGCAACGAGCATCGGCCGAGCGAACAATCGCAGGACAGTGTCAGAGGCTTACCTTCATACCCATCCAGCCTCGTCTTTTAAGTCGATTGAAAGCCCTTCGCCACCCGGCGGGAGCGCCCTAGCGGCGCTGGGCAGAACGAGTTGCCCGTTGCTGATGAACGGAATTGAACAGTATCGGAAGTTCGAGAAAGCGCTGGAGCGAGCTCGGGGCAAGTCGCTCCTGGTGCTGCTCAGCGGCCATCCGGATCCCGACGCGATCGGCAGTGCGCTCGCGCACCGGCTGATCTGCGAGAAGATGGAGATCTCGACGACCATCGCGCACGTGCTCCCCGTGTCGCGTCCCGAGAACCGAGCGCTGGTCAAACTGTTGAACTTGAACATGCGTCAGGTCTCCGACGCACATGAGCTTCGCGACTACGAGTTTCTCTCGCTGGTCGACACCAGCACCTCGGAGAGCACGATCGACCTGCCAGAGAACCTGAAGCTCCTGACGGTGGTCGATCACCACCGAAAGCCGGCGAAGCTCACGGCAGAGTTCAGCGATGTGCGGCCCGATGTCGGGGCGACCTGCACCATCTACGCCGAATACCTCGCGGGGCTGTCGCCCTTCACGAGCGACTCGATCGAAGACACGCGGGTCGCGACCGCGTTGCTGTTCGGCATCGAGACGGATACCGACGACTTCTCACTCGCAACCGCGGCCGATTTCAAGGCTGCGGCTTACCTCAAGCCTCACGTCGACACGCCCCTCTTGCTGCGCGTCGGTCATCGTCGCATGGCGGAGGAGTCGATGACGGCGATCGGTCGGGCGCTGCTCGACCTGGAGGTCGTGCGCGACTTCGCCTTCGCGTCCGTGGGCCGCGTCTCGGCCACCAACCGCGACGCGATCCCGACCGCGGCGGACTTCATCTTGCGCCGAGAGGATATCGACACCGTGGTGGTATTCGGCATCGTCGAAGACCGCATCGATGGCTCCCTGCGCACGAACAGCGCGAGCGTCGACCCGGCCTTGTTCATGGAGACGGCGTTCGGCACGGACCCGTCGGGGCGTCCCTTTGGCGGTGGTCGTGCCGACAAGGGGGGCTTTCAGATCCCCCTCGGCGTGCTCGCCGACTGCGCCGACACCAACGTGCTCGTGAAGCTCGCCCGCCAGGCTGTCCGCAAGCGGCTGACGCGGGTCGTGCCCGGTCTCAACGGCGAATCCTGAAGAGGATGCAACAGGCAGACGAAAAGGCGGGAAGCTAGTTGCTCTTCCCGACTCGACGTCGTCCGGTTCTGGGCTCGCGGAGGCGCCGAGCTCGAAGACCCAGCTAGAACTTGGAAGGCGAGAAGGGGATTCCAAACCCTTCTCGAGGCTTCTCGCCTTCCTGTTCGCCGCTCCGCTCCCTCCGCTCAGGACTTGGGCGCTTCGGGCTTGGGCGGAGGCTGGACGATCCGGATGTGCAACTCCTTGAGCTGCTCCTCGCGCACTTCGCTCGGCGCGCCCATCAGCAGGTCGCGCGTCGTCTGCGCGAGCGGGAACGCGATGATCTCGCGCAACGAGGCCTCACCCGGCGTGAGCAGCCACACCATGCGGTCGATGCCGGGGGCGAGCCCGCCGTGCGGCGGCGGCCCGTAGTGGAAGGCCTGGAATAGCGCGCCGAACTGCTTCTCGACGTCAGCCGCGGTGTAGCCCGCGATCTCGAAGGCCTTGATCATCACCTCGGGCCGGTGGTTCCGGATCGCGCCGCTCGACAGCTCCACTCCGTTGCAGACGATGTCGTACTGCTGCGCGGTGATGGTGAGCGGGTCAGACGCCTCGAGCGCCTCGAGCTCGCCCTTGGGCATCGAGAACGGGTTGTGCGAGAACTGGACCTTACCGGTCGCTTCGTCCCGCTCGAACATCGGAAAGTCGGTGATCCAGCAGAACCGGTACTGCTCCTTGTCGATCAGCTCGAGCTGCTCGCCGACGCGGTTTCGCAGCGCCGACGCCCAGTGATTGATGCGCCCGGTGGTCGCCGCGAGGAAGAACACGGCGTCACCAGACTGCGCGCCGGTGAGCTTCACGATCTCGTCGAGCGTGCCGGGGGCGAGGAACTTCGCGATCGGCCCCTTCGGCTGATCACCGAGCACCACGTACGCGAGGCCGCCGGCGCCGAGGCTCTGAGCGAAGCTCACGAGGCCGTCGAAGAACGAGCGCGGCTTGCCGGCCACGTTTGGCGCCTTGAGCGCCCGGATACTCTCACCACGGGCCACCGCGTCGGCGAAGGCCTTGAAGTCGGAGCCCTTGAACAGCGCCGTCACGTCGCGCAGCTCGAGCGGGTTGCGCAGATCGGGCTTGTCGCTGCCGAAACGGAGCATCGAGTCGGCGTAGGTGATGCGCTCGTAGGGCGGCTGGGACACGCGCCAGGTGCTGAACTCCTGAAACACCCCTGACAGGATCGGCTCGATCGACGCGAACACGTCGTCCTGCGTGACGAACGAGAGCTCGACGTCGAGCTGGTAGAACTCGCCCGGCGAGCGATCCGCCCGGGCATCTTCGTCGCGGAAGCAGGGCGCGATCTGGAAGTAGCGGTTGAAGCCCGACACCATGTA
>Ga0247763_1000387_pt1 | contig 26029 bp, 22 predicted proteins | sample UWRJL141409B4_FD_179926 | JGI IMG/M metagenome (GOLD analysis project Ga0247763, IMG submission 179926) | Plant litter microbial communities from Arlington Agricultural Research Station in Wisconsin, United States - UWRJ-L141-409B-4 | ecosystem: Environmental > Terrestrial > Plant litter >...
TGCCTGCTGCCCAAACTGATGTGGCTGCTGAGGCTGCTGTTGCGGTTGCTGGTATTGCGCTGGTTGTTGATATTGCTGCTGATACGGTCCCGGCTGTTGGTACTGCGGCTGCTGGTACTGTCCGGACTGTCCCGGTCCGGGTTGTCCGTATTGCGCCTGTGGTTGCTGTGGTTGGAATTGAGTTGGCGTCGGGGCGGGGTGAGTGGGGTACCCTGGAGCGCCGCCCGGAGCTTGTCCAGGCACGCCCGGGTAACCCCCGTAAGGATTGTTCATCTGGAAACCGCTCGACACGTATGTGCAAAGTCGGGTCAAAAACGCCACCAGAAAACACCCTGACTGAAAGGCAAGCCCATTCAAAAAAGTTGTTGCAGAGGCAGTCCTGCGCGATGCGCGACTCAATTGCGCCCAACGTGACACCGAGCATGGGTCTAACCAATAATGCCTCATTAGTGCACTAGCGTCAACCCAAATTTCAGCTATCCCTAATCAGGCATCCCTATCCATGGTCCTTCGCACGCGATGCCGAGCTCGCATTCGAAGAGCTTTGTCCTTGAGCACAAGTTATGGTCAAGTTCTTAAATTTGTGTCCTTGATGGTTCGGAAACGCCCTAGTAAGTGATTCTTTCTCTATTCAGAAGAGTACTACTTTGTTCACACCCACTATAATGTAAAGAGGCACTGTGCATTGATCCTTCCGTCAAGTCTGGCCAAGGTTATTCAAAACCTTTCCCGCCAACAAAGAATGTAGAGAGTTCAACTTATATCCCCCAATTAGACTAGCCTTAGGTATTGAATAAGGGGCTTAGGGTACTCGGCCAACGTGCCTTTAAAACAGCCATTTAATAGATTATAAACTCTGACAAAACATGCAGCCCGCTGACTGGTGCGAATGAGCTTCCTGCCCCAACTGTAATGTGTTCTGGACAAAGAACCTTTGTTCAGTTGATTCATACTTGCCATACATCTCCTTATTAAACCGAGCATGATTTGCTGTCGCTAGTAGTTTCAGTCGATCACATCAATATCGCATGATTCATGCCACGCGTTCCACCATCCATACAACGCCCTCATTTGAGCTTATCTGCAAGCCTCATCCCCTCATCCAGGAGTCGGAGAAAGTTTCTTACTCCCTCGAAATCTTGGCGACTGAAGTAGCTGTTTTGATCTTGATAGAACTTGGACAGCGTATCTGAGTGGTAACGTAGGTCTTTCTCCGCCGCAGCCATGGCTTGCCGAAATGTCGTCGGAGCCCCCCGGGACAGCTGTGCCTGTGACTGAATCACCTCATTGCCAGGCTTCTGTTTATTGTTGACAATGTCATCTTTGATGCCGCTCAAGCTGTCGACAATCGTGTGCATCGATTCCATCATGATTGCCATAATATTCTTCATCCCGGCCATCTCTTGCTCGAGTTTGTTCGGGTTCATGTTGTTGTCGCTGGCTTTTTCAGTTGTATTCTGTGTTTCAACTGTTTCCTTGACATTGGTAGCCTCCCGCGTCGTCGCTATATCTGCGACAGGCTTCGCCGCCGCCATGGCGCTCACTTCTTCCACCATGGCGGTAATACCATCAAGAATTTCGCGTGATGGGCCCAGCTCTCGACCCCCAATACCGTTTGGTCCGTGCTTAGGCACCTCCCGTTGCCTCTCAATGGGCTGATGCATTGGCTCCTGCTCCTGCTTCACATTCTGACATATCTTCGCCTCATTACCAGGTCTATCCCCGCAAATCCTTTTCATATCGGGGCTCCGATTGGTAGGCATGGGCGATGCCGAACGCTTGCGAAGTAGTACACTGTTTGAACTGATCGAGGATGGTGGAGTCCGCCTGTTGCCACTGGGGAGGAGCATCCGGCGGGGGACAGGATGGAGAGGAATGCGTGCCTCATTGACCAATTTGCCCTCAAGAGTCGATAGGAATCTGAGCACGATTCTACTCTGGTCGAATTGGTCAAGGGGCCTGATGGGATTCGTTTGGAAACAATGGTCCATAAAGTTGATCCACTCATCGGCAGCGCGGGCTGTCTCCGAAACCTCCCTAGCGAAAGCTGTTTGGCGAAGCTTCCTAGCCTCGGTCAATATATCAACCGTCTCCCTGAGAGTGGACGCGTTGGTGTTGAAACCTCGGGCGATGGCGGCCCAAAAGCCCTCCTGGGGCTGGCCTCCCTCCCGACCAAGGTGCACAAGAGCGCGAAACAGGGCCGAAATACTATTCCCATACTTGACCTCGCGTTTTTTATCGGCGTCGGAAATATATGTTGAGGTTGCAAGAGCCTCGTGAGACTCATTTGTGAAGCGATGGTTGAGAAAGGCAGAAGCCCAAACAGAGTTGAAGGTGAGCCTGTCCTGCGTCGGCCAGTCGAATCCATAAAGCTTGACCGAGTGTGTCACCATGGCGTCTGATGGGTTCGAGTGAAGCGAGAAGTCAATTCGCGTCTTTGCGACCTCCACACGTGCCGGCTTTGTCTGGTCGATCCGTTCGTGATCGCGAAGCGAGCCCCGGCATGAGCCGCCGCGCTTGGGCCGTCGAAAAAAAAAGAAAGCAGGCGGAGAAAGGCGGGGTCCCTAATCAAAGTCCAATGGAAAAACACATGAAAGCAACCATGGGCCAAAACAATTCGTTAGAGTAACCGTGAGGAGGGTGTTGATTCAATACATGCTGCTTCTTTGGTGGCGGTGGGTGATTGCATGTGATGGGTTGTTGAGTTTTGCTGGTGAATCAAGATGTGGGTCACTTGAATATCCCCGTCCCCGCGGCGGCCAATCCCGTAAAGTTCTCCGCACACGACTCAGCAAACGAAAAGCCCCGATGGGGCTGGATTCACTCCGAGTTGTAACTGGGATATGACGACATCCTAGACAACCGATCCTATGTTTTGTGTCTTTGACCTGTCCAATTATTTTTCAGATAATCTAAAGTACCTACCTACTGCCTGCCTACGGTTCGCAACTCAGAACCGTTTGACATTTTAGTCCAGCTACCAAACGCTGTTCGAAGTCAATGGCGTGAAGCATCGCCGCCACATGCACCAAACCAAATTGAACATGAACCGGGGTTGTTTGCTTCAAATTTCTGACAAGCCCACCGTTCTCAATAATTGACCGTTTGATTTGCCTAAGGTGTCTATCTAGGTAGGTAGGTACCTAGTCTACTTCGCACTTCGTATAAAGACGGGAGCTCCAGAACACATTCATGTTTCATCCAAAACATGAAAGGACACATCACACCCCATCACTGAGTTGGAAACATACGAGACATGTCTAGTGCGGGGCCTCATTAGCATTCAATGCGGCCGGAAAACTCCTTGCAATCCTTTGATATGTGTCGGTGTTGCTGATGAGAATTATCCAGAAACCTATGAGTCACGTTTCTGTGGGTGATGTTGGGTGATGACAACGACTGTGGGAATAAGCCCCAAGCCTCATGTCGACCTCACACTGTCCCATCATGATTTGTTGGCTCATTTTTCCCCCACTCGAGTCCTAGCATTGCATCATTTTTTTTTCAGTCAAATCAACCGATACCGAACACAGCAAGTCTATTTATTCGTTGAGCATAGCGGCTGTGGAAAGCCAGAGGCCGACGGCGTATGAGACAGCAAACAGGTGCATGTGGTGACTGGGTGACGCCGAAGTGCGTCTCCGAACATTGGATATCATCACAACTGAGCTTTCGGTCATCTATCATATTCATCTATTCGTCTCGAACAAACCTAATTCTGATCGGGTGGGAGAAAGAAGAAGAACCTCACTTAAATCGCTCCAACCTTGGTCAGATACGCTCTCAACGTCTCCCTCAAATCCTCTCCCGGAAGCTCAATCAGCTCATTGGCGCTTGCCTCGCCCTCCACTGCATTGCCGATGCCATCTTGGTGGTTGTACACCTTGAGCAGATCACTAAAAGCCCGATAATCCCCCAGACTCAACTTCTCTTCCCCAATCTTCTGTAGATCCTCCGACTTGAGGTGCGTGACCTTCAGCTTCGAGCCCGTCAGCTCCTCAATGATGGAGACGATCTCGTTGTGACTCGGGTTGAAGGACGCCGTTGCCAGGTACCGATTGGCCGTCTCGTCAGGGTGCTTGAGAATCGCAACCACCGCCTTGCCGATATGCGCGAGGTTGCTGGCTTGGAATTTCTCATTGCCCGAATCCACGATGGTGGCGGTCTTTTCCTTAATGTTGATGCCGATAGAGCCGACATCAAGTCCCTAGCTCATCTCCGTTAGTCTTGAACAGCAGAGCAGACTCCAGATCAAACATACCCAATCAAAGAACAATCCCGTCGACAGCCCTGTCCAACTGAACTCTGGATCCTCCTTGGCTTTTTCCGCCAGGTAATCCACCACTGCAACCTTGCCCGCCAAAATCTTACCAATCGTCGTCCCCTGCACCTTGCGCGTGTTGATGCCAAACTCCGAGGGGATAAACCGCTTCACGCCCGCTGCGACCGCCGCATCCACCGCCGTGCGCTGCGCCGCTATCGCCTGTGTGGCAATGACCGAAACGACGGCGTCCTGGCCGGTCAGCGCCGCCTTGAGCGAGTCGAAGGACCCGTAGTCGACTATCTTGACGTGGAGGTCTTCGGGAAACTTGGGCGTCGAGTTGGTGGATAGCTCGCGTGTGATTCCCGTCACGGTGAAGCCCGCGGAGACGAGCTCGCTGACAATGGCCGGCCCGAGGTTGCCCGAACCCTGTGGGGGAGTTAGTCATGGCTCTTTGGAAAGAGAGAGAGAGTGCTTACACCGAGGACGGCAACAGTCTTGATGGAAACCATGGCATCTGATTTTGGGGTCAAGGATTATTCGCTTTTTTTTCTTCAGATCTGTTGTTGTAGAATGGAGGGTAGGACTGCAGGTGAGGACATTGAAGAGCCTGGCGCCGGCCAAGAGGATTGGCGGGCGGTTCAAATACGCCTGCCCGCTCCGGCTATGTTGCAAGATTTGCGTCTTATTGCTCATCGTCCATACCGCATCTGAAACGGCAGGCCCGATTGCTGGCCGCGGCAGTCAAAACAGGCGTGGCTCATTTTCCCGGGAAATGGTACCCGGCACAAACTTGGAATCCCAGCACGTTCCTCAATTGTGGTATCTACCCACCTACCGAAACAGAAGACTCCATACCCTAACAAAGAAAATCCGGAAAACACAAACCCCGCCATTTTCGATATCCGAGACAAATAAAAACATTAAAGAGGAACTCAAATGAAGCTCCTGGTAATATGCCTAGCTCTACGCCGTGAACTCCTTCGCTTTTTTCGCCAAGACCCGGACATTGTTGATGAAGCCATCGACCAGATCCACGTAGCGATGTGGCTGCCCGTTGTTCGCCCGAGTGCCTTGGTCTAGCAATGTAGTTGGCGCTACTTCGATTTCAAGCTCGTGTTCTTTTTCTTGGCGCTGGTAATTCTGTTCGGGTTAGCCGTGACATCGACCAGCAATGGAACTGGCTTACATTGGGCCCGTGGATCACCTGGGTGACTTGGGTCAGGTCGATCTGATATTGACCGTGGCTATAGCTCAAGCGGTCTTTATTCCGGTTTGGTGGTGCTGGACGGTGGCTTGCTTGCGACTTGTTTGCTTGCATGCGCTCTAGGTCAGCAACTTCACCGTCCCAGTCCATTTCCAGGTTGATGCTGATGCGGCAGTCGAATGGGAACTCGGGAAAGTGCAGGTTGAGGTCGGCAATGCGTGCCTTGACAATCTTGGCCAGCACCTTACTCTCCTCTTGGTCATACGTCACTCTGACCTTGGATGCGAATCTGCGTTTCGAGAGCAAACTTGAGACGCATGCTGGCAGCACACTGTCGCGCAAGTTTTCCGGGAGCTCAAAGAATTTGTCAATCTCCCGACGGTGCTTGTACTGGATGGGTACGCGTGGCTGCAGCCGGCTCTTGTTATCGGGGTGCGTGTGCCGGACCATGTCGTTGAGAAATTTGTTGAAAGCGCAATGTTGGGCCTAAACTGTTAGCGTGGCTACGAGGCAGTAATTTGCGCACTCTTACCTCGCTCATGCTGCTACGGAACATAAGGTCGTCCGAGCCTGCTAGGACACATTCTGATAATACATTCCTGTCCACACGCTGGTTTGTACGTCTTTCTATTAGGGTGCCGAGCTTGGCTTCGATCTCAAACTGGACACGATTGCTCTGGATCTGGCTGAGGTCGGGATTGAGAACCACGTTTTGGAACAAGAAATCGGCAACAACCTTGGACAACCCCGACTGCGGTATTTCGTTCATGATACTGGTTTCCCACGGGCTCAGAGAGCCATCCACGTCGGCGGCGGCCTGAGGTGGTGCTGGCTGTGGGTGTGGCTGCTGCGCACTGGGCGCGGCGCGCTTCTCTTCTGGAGATGCATGACGGCTCGACATGCTGTCCACTTTTCCATTGACGCGTACGGTTCCGTGCTGCGGTGGATGATACAAAATATAATTCGCGTTGTTGGGTGTCTGACCGGCTGGCAGTTTGCAAGCCCACACGGGGGGATTGAGCCACACCTTTCTTCGTCTTTGGCTGGCAAGATGGCTCGACACTTGTTGAGGAGGTGCACCGTCCAGACGAGCACCCCTGCCGTTGACGTCCTCGAACGGGGGAGGACGCACCTCCCGCCGCTCCAATTCTTCGGGTCGCAGCTCTCGGTCGTCTAGCTTGCGCTTCGCCGCGGGGGCGGTGACGCGGTCGACATCGGCCTCCAATTTGATGGTCGAGGGCATCGTGGGAACAGCGTGGGCGTGGCGGGGATCGGAATCGGAAATCGATGTTCCGGGGCGACTGTTGCTGCTCGGCAAACTGTGGATGCGAGTTTTGGGACTGACGCTAATACTTCGGTCTCTGTCACCGTGCGAGTGGGATCTCCGATGTGGGTCCTGACTACTGATAGGGTCGTAAACTGTTGTTACGCTCGAATGTCGAGGCAGAGGCGGAGGGAGAGGGGGCGGTGGGGATCTTTGTGAAGGTTGAGGGTAGGCCGCGGTTACTGGCAACCGTTGTTGGTACGGGCTTGGCGGCTGGAAAGTCATTGTTTGGGATGGTCGAGACAATGGCGCCGCCACTGGAGTGGGGGGTTGGGATGACTGCCGCTGTTGAGGATCCATCGGGAGCGCGTGGTGAATCGCCCCGGGGCTGCCTTGGACGAACGGGGCGCCATACTGGGCGTGCTGGCTCTGGGCCGAGGTAGGTGTCGGCGTCGAGTGCGTCGATTGCGATCTCTGGTGAGGGAAAGCGTGACTGGGTGTAGCGACGGGGGGAGTTTGGGGAACCTGCTGTCCTTGCATATACGAGACACTGGCAGGCGCGCCTGTAATACCCACGGGCATCGCCGGTTGGGGGAAGCTGTCTCTGTGGTAGGCGCCCGGGGGCGGATACTGGTGTCGTTGCACAGGGCTGGTCGGCGTCTGCGTAGGAAATGGGTAGCCGCCGCTCGCCGCGCTGATGGATGACGTCGGAGTCTGCCGGTAGGGCGACGGTCCTGGTCCGGAAGTGATGCTGGGAGATCGCAAGTCATTGGGCCCGATCTGCTGGAGAGGAGGCGGCGCTGGACGGCTTGGGTAGGGGCCGCCGGATGACGTCTGATATGGGGGCGGAGAAGCGTACGCGCCAGGCGGAACCTGTTGCTGCATGCCATAGTCCAGCGAGATGTGGCGCCCGGGCGACGGCTGTGTCTGGCTGTAGTCGCGGAAAGGCTGGTGTGAATTTGTCTGGACGGGCGTCGATGGCATCGAAGGTTGGTGCATTGGTGGTGGCGGCGGCTGCGGTGGCTTGCTAGGCGTCGTCACCGTCGGCCCGTTATCGTTCAGCATCCCACGGAGATCCATCTTGATGTTTGTTGCGGCGTCGCTACGTCGCAGTGTCGCGGCGCCGGCTCTACTATTCTTACTCTCTCTGACTCTCTTTCCCCGTCCGAGGCTCGCAAGCGGGACGCGGCAGGGCAATCGCACGGACTACTGGCTCTTACGTGGCGGCCCCCTTCTGATCATCGAGCCCGAATGTCGCAGGCGGTCTCGTGGCAGCCGGCGATCACGGCAATGGTCGGGCGGCGTCGCGGGTCGATGTGGTCGTGGTTCAAGGCTCTGAGATGCGGCAAACGGCGTCACATCCTCTTGTCGTGCATTCTTTCGGGGATGAGAGGGTCGGCGACGCGCCAAGCTCGGATCCCATGTCACGAAAAGCCGGCTACAGTCCTGGGCGAGGCGATGGCTACTGTGCGCTCCTCATGCCATGGCTGTCGCAATCGCGCTGGGCATGGGAAAGGCCAAATGGTCGATGTGTGCGCAACTGACGGGATTCTGCCAATGTGGATTCTTGCCTTGACCCAGGTGGCCCGCGCATGGCGCTTGGCTCCGAAGCAGCAGCCTCCCGCCCTCGCCCAACTGTCAAGCTTAACAATGGCAGCCCGTTCCGCACCTGGCATGAGCTGCTACTTAGGTAGTAAGACACCAGGTTGGGCTGAATCTCTAAATGACACCAAATATATCAGAACACTGCATTTGTGATTCCACGCCGCAAGAATGCCCGCCCACGGTGACCGCCGCGTAGGCTCGAGTGTTACGGAGTACAAGAAGCTTTTGGAGCTGAGAGCTCCGTCTGGCTGGCGAAGAAAAACTCTCTCGCCCTTGTCGCCCAAGCCTCCAAACGCCGCGAAACAGTTCTAGCCGCAAGTGCACTAGTGTGTGGCCCAGCGACCCACTAGGAAAGGAAAATCTCATTTACCGATTGGCGCCGGGGGCGGGCTTGCGAGCTCGAAGCTTACCTAATCTTGACAGGCAGGAGCTCCCTGACGTGGAAGCACGCGCCAGGCCCCAGGCTGTTGACCTGACGCAAACGCAGCTTCCTTCTTCAATCGTAATTTCAGCCTTCCCCCATCTTGTGCCAAACTGCCATCGCCTCGCTGCCGACAACCACAACACTCAACAATTAATAGCCCACTAGATTCACTGTCACGATGCCCGGGCTCGTTACAGCGAGGGGAGTTTTGGCGTTTCTCTCCGACGAGGAGGCGGAGCTGAAGGTCTTCGCCCTTAGGACGCTCAATGAAGACATTGATACCGTCTGGTTCGAGGTGGCTGCTGCTCTCAGCCAGATGTGCGTACTTGGGTGATTCTGCCTGTCTCAAGCTAACTTGCAACAGTGAGGCCCTTTACGAAGACGAGTCATTTCCAGAACGTCAACTCGCTGCTCTCGTCATCGCCAAGGTTTACTTCCATCTCGGGGACTACAATGAGAGCATGACCTTCGCCCTGGCGGCCGGACCCTTGTTCAAGCTTGACGCGCCCGGCCAGTTTGAGGAGACAATCATTTCCAAGTTCATCGACCAGTACATTGCCATTTCTAGCGCCCGCCACACGCCCACGAAACAAGCCAAGAACGACATTGCTCTGCCGGCTCTGATGACCACATTCGGTGGCGCCGCTGAAGGCTCGGCCCTGATCTCGCCCACAACCCCCTTCTCTCAGTCGACTCTCCCCTCCAAGTCCCTGCTGTCGCGCGCCTCGACCGACAACACGATCCTGGACCCGACCTTTCAACCGACCAAGGAGGGACGCTCGGCCTCAGTCGCCCAAATCACGGACAACACTATAGAGGCCGCTTTGCAAAATGCCGTTGAGCGCCTCTTTGAGAGCACGCTCGAGGAGGGCAAATACCGACAGGTGGTGGGAATCGCAGTAGAGGCCAAGAGGCTTGATGTCATCCGTCGTGTCATCCTGCGCGCCAGTGAGGACAGCAAGTGGTCCAAGGGCAAGGGTCAGGAATCCGGTCAAGGGCCGGCCGAGGACCTCATGGATTACGTGCTAGGCATATGTATGGACGTGGTTCAGGAGCGCAGCCTGCGAACAGAAATCCTCCGTCTAGTCCTTGATCTACTCGGCGGTATACCGAACCCCGATTATTTCGCAATTGCGAAGTGCGTCGTGTATCTCGACTCAGACGAAGAAGCGTCATCCCTTCTCCGGGAGCTCCTCGCCAAGGAGGACAAGAACTCGACAGCTATCGCATACCAGATCGCCTTTGATCTCTACGATAACGGCACCCAAGAATTCCTTGCCAAGGTTATCAAGTCGCTTCCCTCCGGCGAACCACCCAAACCCAAACCTGAAGCGCAGGAAGGCGAAGCAGAAGAGTCTGAACCCCTCCTGCAAGACGAGCAGGAAACTGAAGAGGCCCTCCCTGAGGCGACAGCCACTACCTACCGCAACATCCGGTCGATTCTTGACGGCAGCAAGACGATCAAGCTGAACCTCGAGTTTCTCTACCGCAACAACCACACCGACCTAAGCATTCTGAACAAGGTCAGGGACAGCCTGGAGGGCAGAAACTCCATCTTTCACACGGCCGTCACGTTCTGCAACGCGTTCATGAATGCGGGAACAACGCACGACAAGTTCTTCCGGGACAACCTGGAGTGGCTTGGCAAGGCCGTCAACTGGTCAAAGTTCACTGCCACTGCTGCCCTTGGTGTTATCCACCGCGGAAACCTCACACAATCGCGGAAACTGCTCGAGCCTTATCTTCCAAGGCAGAGTGGCGTGAGCAGTGGTTCCCCATTTAGCCAGGGAGGAGCATTGTATGCTTATGGCCTGATCCACGCGAATCACGGTGCAGATGCCCTCGAATACCTGCGGAACATGTTTAACGCATCGGACGAGGAGGTGATCCAACACGGTGGTGCTTTGGGGCTCGGCATTGCCGGCATGGCGACTGGCAACGAAGCTATCTACGAGGACCTCACTAAGGTCCTTTTCGCAGACTCGGCGCTTAACGGTGAAGCTGTCGGTCTTGCAATAGGCTTAATCATGCTTGGTACCGGCAACGCCAAGGCGCTCGAGACCATGTTCCAGTATGCACACGACACGACACACGAGAAGATTGTACGTGGATGCGCTATTGGCATGGCACTCATCATGTTTGGCCGTCAGGAGAGCGCCGACGTGATCATCGAGGGTCTGCTAAGCGATCCCGACCCGACGCTGCGGTACGGCGGTATCCTCACTGTTGCTATGGCGTACTGCGGAACTGGTAGCAACAAGGCGATCCGTAAACTGCTGCACTACGCGGTAAGCGATGTGAATGACGATGTCCGCCGAATTGCCGTCATGAGCTTGGGCTTCATCCTCTTCCGGAAGCCTGGCAGCGTGCCCCGCATGGTCGAGCTGCTTGCTGAATCATACAACCCGCACGTCCGGTATGGCTCTGCCATGGCACTGGGCATCTCGTGCGCCGGCACTGGCCTTGACGAGGCCATTGATCTGCTTGAGCCGATGATGAAGGACCCCACCGATTTCGTTCGCCAGGGTGCCCTCATCGCCCTAGCTATGATCATGATCCAGCAGAACGAGGTCATGAACCCTAAGGTGGCTGCCATCCGCAAGACGCTCAAGAAAGTGGTTGGTGACCGCCACGAAGATGCCATGACCAAGTTCGGTGCGTCCCTCGCCCTCGGTATCATTGACGCCGGCGGACGCAACTGCACTATTGGCCTGCAAACACAGACGGGTAACCTGAACATGGCTGGCATCGTGGGCATGGCTGTATTCACCCAGTACTGGTACTGGTTTCCCTTCACCCATTTCTTATCGCTGAGCTTTGTGCCCACGTCGATCATTGGTCTCGATCACGACCTCGAGATCCCTGACTTCAAGTTCCACTGCGCTACTCGGCCCAGCCTTTTTGACTACCCGCCTGAGCAGGAAGTCAAGACCGAGGAGGGGCCAACGCTCGTCACAACAGCCATCTTGTCGACGACTGCACAGGCTAAGCGCCGTGCGCAGAAGAAGGAGCGAGCCCAGCGTCGTGAGAGCATGGATATTGACTCAACGCCCACGGTGATCAAGACGGTCTCGCAACCGGCCGATAAGATGGAGGTGGACGAGAAGAAGCTGGATGATAAAAAGGAAGGTGACGCGGAAAAAGAGTCTTCGCCGGAAGCCAAGAAGAAGGCCGAGAAGGAGAAGGTTGGTTACGAGATTGAGAACATGTCGCGTGTGCTCCCTGGGCAGCTCAAGTACATCAACTTCCCTGCTGGGCGGTACAGGCCGGTGAAGAAGGTAAGATTCTCTTTTCCGGGTATCTGACGATAGCTAACAATTACAGCCTACTGGTGGTCCACTCCTTCTCCAGGACACCCAGCCGGAAGAGCCGAAGAGCTTGGTGGAGGAGAAGCTGAAGAAGGTTACGACAGAAAGAGCCCCTGTGGCAGGCGGTCCTGCGAGCGGGGTCACGCCGAGACAACAGGCAGCCCAGAACGTGCTGCAGCGGGGCATGGTCGGCGGCCACAACGTACGGGACCTTACTGAGCTCCTCCAACTAGCGCAGCGCGGTTCAGCTGCCCAAACGCCGGCACCGGGTACCGGGGCAGGTGCGGCAGCAGCTGCTGGTGTCCTGACGGCCATTGACGAGGACGAAGAAGGTGCCCAGGAAGCGGCAGTACCTGGCGATTTTGATTACTATACGGAAGAGGAGGAAGAAGACGTGAACTAGCAACATGTCTCCCTCCAGGATTTCCAACACGGAATGGATGAAGCCGGATGGAGCACAGATTCAAGTTTAGATGAGGACGATGAATAGGGAATCTGCACCATTACAAATGGATGTAAGATTATGGATACAACTGTGCTCTACGGATGCCGGCTCAGTCAAAGACGTGGCATTTTCTCACGGAATAGTCTTGTCTCGGGAGCGGAAAGAATGGATTGGGCTGTATAATACTGCTGTACATTACTATTCAGCGATGTAGATGAATCGCAGCGACGCGGAAGTTGGTCGAAATGCCCGGGTGCCAAGTGATGAAAGCGATACCGTAAGGCACAGATCACATGCGAGTAGCCTATCAGGCGCGTCGACGTCATCGATCTTGCAGCCGCGCATTGACAAAAAATTCTGGGGGAAATCAGTGTCTAAGCCAATTGCTCTCGCAAACCATTCCAACATTCGAATTTAGTGCACCGCAGTGCAGCACAGGTAGCCATGGCCGACAAATACATCATCCGCGTCACGGCGGGCCACACGTATAACTTTGACGACCACATTGAAGTCCCTGTCAACCGCCCCGATCCCATTCGCATCTCGCACGATCACATGGACATTGAACTCAACGTTCGCGTTCGCAACTACCGAGGACTCCCGCATGGGTCGCCAGCTTCGTCGCCGTATTTCGATACCGAACCGCATGCGTATAATAAGGATCAATATAGTATTGCGTTTCGGTTTACGCCGAAGAAGTCATCGGGCCCAGCCTCTGCAAAGACGAACACTGGGGTCGGGGACAATGGAAAAGACAAAGACGGGAAGGGGATGGGGATGAGGAATATCAGGGACAGGGAAGAAGACGGTGCAAAGGGAAATGGCAATACTGAGAAAGAAGAGGAGGCGGAAGAAGAAGAGGAAGAGGAGGAAATGAACGGCATCCCTGCCACGGACCTACAGTTTGGAAACGACTTTGACCACCCGATTCGCGACCGTCTCCCGCCGGGTTTTGGCACCGCCATGAATATTGTGAAATGGTGGATTGATCCGGGTCTAGAAGGGGATGCCTACGCGGATATGCCGTACTTGTATGGTGCGGCGTTGAGCTCGTTCAATGCAGTGCATGCGGGCCCCGGCGAGTTGGATGAGAAGAAGGGTGGGTTGTGGTTTGAGGAAGGTGGAGATGAGGAAGGACAGAGGAAGAGAGAGGAGTGGGGAGCCCCTAGGGATGCTAAGGCGAGGATGAAGTGGGCGTTGGATGGGAGGAATAAAGAGAGGTGGGTTTGGGAGTTTGGGAGGACGTATGGCGTGGACTTTTTTAACCCTTATGTGGACTTTAATGAGTTTGCATTGCGGCTGCCGGGGTTTAACTTGCCGATTATCAAGTATTGGGATGGGCAAGGGTTGAGGTGAGTTTTCCTTTTTATTTTTGGGTCCCTGAAAAAAAAAAGTCTGGAGCGGTGATACCTTGGCTTTGATGGCATCTACCCCCCAACTTTTCGTTGTCAAAAAAAGCCTCTTTGCCATATGTATTACCGCGACAGTGCAACTCATACGTCTCACATTCACGACTACTTCTAGGCCAAACCCAAAGCGCTCACACCAGCTCAGATATGTCCTCCGAAACCGCTCCACCGGCCAGGTCTATCTCGTTGTGCTGTTTACCCTATATCTCAAGGAGGATGTCAATGAGGATGGGTCACTCAAGCCGGCTGCCTTGAGAGCTGCCAAGAAAGCATCTGGCGGGCAAGGGGAGAAGGGGAAGCCAGTGGGGGACAGCGATGAGGACAGCTTTGATGAGGAGAAGGCGATAGAGGAGGCAAGGAGGAAGTTATCAGGAGTGGGTCTAGATGGGACAGAGCAGGTCAATGACGACGATGTTGACTGATGACTGTCGATGATTCACGCAACTGATATAGGGTAACGAAGCCCATGCTGTATGGGAATTGCTGTATGATAATAGATAGACGTGTGATACTACCACCCACCCCACTTGCTTTAAGACAAGAGCATAGAATAAACGCCGAACGCCTTTCACTATTTCAGGGTATGTCTCACCTAAGCCAGTTATGTTCAGCCCAGTTGCTAGCAGTCAGATGAGTCAGTTCAGGTTCCACAAAGACATGATACCTAGTAGGGGAAGAAAAAAAAGGGGGGGTTGGTGGAGTAGGGGTAGGAGATGGGGAAGCTTACACTAGCAAACGGACTTCTCGCTCTAATCCGATCACCACAAAACACCAAGACCCACGGCACAATGGTCAAGCCCACGGCAATACCGCCCAACAAGACGGCAAACCGCACCTCCCCCAGATTCTCCACCAACGGCCTCGTCACGAGCGGAAATGCCCCGCCGACAATGTTTCGACACATGGATTGGGCGGCGAGCGCCGAGGACGCATACTGTTGGTATGAATCGGCGAAATAGTTAAAGATGGCGAGATATATGCTCAAAATCCCCAAGGTGGCGAAGACGAGGCCTATTCCTGGGATTACCCAATGGATTTGTGGACGTGCCGTGAGCCCAAAGAGAAGAAGGCCGAGGGGTAAGAGGATGGACGTTAGGCACGATAGGTAGAGTCGCGCTTCGGGGGAATTTGAGGGGAAGTTTTGGCGGAGAAAGGCCCATGTTTTGCCGTAGGTATCGGCCTCTTCCTGTTCCTGGCCTTGGGGAGGAAGAGAAAGAGAGGGATTCCACCCTGGATGATGAAGGATACGTTCCTGCCAGATGCTAAAAAACGTACCGATAAACCCGCCAATAATTAAACTCAAAAATATGAGGCCAGACTGCTCGATATCCCAGCCGTATTGTCGGTGGAAAACCAAAGGGATAGAACCAAAATCGAGATATAATACCCCCCAGGCAAAAGATACCCAGAGGGAAAAGAAAAATACAATGGATTCGGTAAACAGTAAATGAAAGGGGCGGGAGATGGAGATGGAGATGATTTTTAAGAGAGAGGAGCGCTCTTCATCTTCTTTGACCAGCCACCGGATGCGTTTTAAAGAGGTGTGGTTTGGGGGAGTAGTGATGGTGGTTGTGGTTGGGGTCTTTTCCTCGTCAGAGCCAGGATCGGTTGATGAGTCTTGAGAGGAGACATCATCATCAACATCCCCATTGTTGTTGTCGCCGCTAAGCCAGACACCATAACAACCTTGGGATTCGAGAGATTCGTACCAGTTGTTGAGAGCACGCGCTCGACGGGACAGGAGAACAGACCCACGGCTCTCACGGAAGAAAAACACAAACGCCAAGATACACAACCCGCTGGTGATAACTTGGTGCCAAAATACCCACTTCCACGCCTTGTTCTCAGCCAGCCGCTTGGCCATTATTGACGCAAAGAGCGGCCCGGCTCCCGTACCCATAAGCACCACGCCGCTGAAGATGGCCATGGGAGTATTGCGGTCCTGTTTCCCCCACAAATCGGCAATCACCCCGCCCACCATGGTGCTGAAGACGGAGGCGCCAATGCCCACGAGCAGTCTCGCGACAACCATGCCGGCCACGGTGCGGACCACACCGCATACAGCTTGGAAAATGACGTAGATAATGCCTGCTGCAACAAACACTGGGTACCGACCGGTTATCTCGGAAAAGGGGGCGAGCGCCATGGGAGCAAGGGCGAAGCCGAGACAAAAGGTAGTGATCCCAGAGAGGACAGCCACGTTGGAGGTGCCCCCGAGGTCTTGACGGATCAGCTCGTGGGGAGGGGAGTAGGAGCCTGCCGTGTAGGCTGTGAGGAAGGTGGCGAAGCAGGAGAGGCCGAGCATGATGTTCTTGCGGGAGCTGGGCCATGTTGTGGGATCCGAGTACGGGGACAGATCGGGCGGGTCTGGCGGTTGGGAGAGAGAGGATGTGTTTGGGATGGGCAATGGGGTCTGGAACGTCAGATAGCGATATGTGATGGGCGTGGTGGCGTCCATTCTTGGGTCACGGTTGGTCATGTCGGGAGACATTGTATCAAGGGTCATGATGCCTCAACTCTTGGTGGAGGCGTGCAATGTGCAAAGATGGGAAGTTGGCCCCCAGCAAGTTCATATCAAGCGATCGGCACAGAGAAAGAAAAAAGAGGGATTGGCCGTGACCAATGCATATCCGACGTCGCTTGAGAAGCGCAGCTCACAGCAGTGGGTGTTCGCCATGGCGTTAAACCCGGCCGTCTTGGCATCGAGCTAGGGATGCTTCGTCGCGAAGAGGGTGGATGCATCGGGTTTCGGCAAAGAGATATCTTGGTCCGGAGATGGATCCATTTGGGGATTGGATTGTGGGGAGCAAACATTGTCATGAACTAGTGGTCCTGAGGCCGTGTGGAGATGGGTACCGTAGATGGCTCCTCAGTAGGTAGCTCAGACGATGTTCTTCAGGAGAGTGAGTCTTGCTCCACAGTCCCAACGTCAGTGCCCCACAAGCAGATGGCCAGTGCCAACGCCAATGTGGAGCCGCTAAAAAGACAGCGTTTGCGCCCACGATTGGATGCATTGTCATCTCGATTGCTTTCAGCACCCAGAGAATCCCATGCCGACAACCTACAAAGCAATCGCCAGTTTCTCAGCCTATGGGCTAGAGCGCATACCTATTTCTGAAAGCGACAAGGTAAACCGGCTGGCTTTGTTCCCAACGAAAACTAGTGTATTCGCGGGTGGACCTCTACAGATACGAACAGCCTTTGGCTTCATGGCATCACGATGCCGGGAATGAAGAAGTGGGGCAAGTTAAACCCGATTATTTCCAGTACTGGTTCGGATGTCGTTGGAAGACGCTACTGTGCCATGTCACAAGCGGCTTGGCGCTAAACTTTCCACTGCTGCAATCCACTGCATCTGCACTACTGCACGTCCTTCAATTACAAATCAGATTCACCAACCAGTTTTCTTCCTGCATTGTAAAGATATACCGCTCCTAGTCCCATATTTACAAGAATGGCGCAACCTCTTGGAATTCCGCTCAAGAAAGGGAAGGAACAGTCCACGGGGCCCACGAAGTAACATCGACAGTGGAGCTGCTGCGCTCGACCTCGGACGGGGGAGTGGTGCCCTTGAGCAAGAAGTAGTTGATGTACTGGGTCAGCTCCGACTGCTGGCCGCTGGGGAACTGACAGTGGCTGTGTCCGCCAGTGAGGGAGAAGCCCATGTTGGTCGGAACACCGTAGGCCTTGTAGATGAGACGAGCCGCCTTCATGCAGCCCGTTGTCGACACGGGGCCGAGCCAGTCAATGTCGTTCTCGAAGGGCACCAGGCCACGGGGGACAGTCAGTGCCGCCAACATGTGGTGGTCCGCCGGCATGGTCGACGTCGACCGCGTGTAGGGGTCAAAGTTCTTGGAGAACCACACGTTCTCGCCAATGATCTGCGACGCCGTCTGGATGTTCTTGCCCGCGCTCTTCTGCTGGTCGCTAATACGCCAGCAGGCGGCGCCACCAGAGCCCGACTCCTGCGGGATGGTGAGGGCGATGCGACTGACGAGAGCGCCCGCGATGAAGGCACCCTTGCCGTTACGGGAGCAGCCCGTGACACCGAGACGCTTGACGTCGATGCCCGACGCATCTCCCACCTGCTCGAGAGCAGTGACCAGCTGGTCAATACCCCATGCCCACGCCGTCAGGGCACCGGCCGAGTGGCTGCTGCCAAAGAGGTCGTAGAAGAGACCGCGACCGCGGGAGGAGCCGCCAGACTGAGCAGCAAAGGCATCGTTGCCGAAGCTGATGGTGCCGACGCCGCTCGGGATGGGGATGGAGGAGCCACCAACGGCGATGATGGCGGGGAAGGGGCCGCTGCCCGAGGGCTTGCGGATGGATGCCGAGTAGGTGATGGACTTGCTGCCGACTGTCACCTTGACCGAGATGCCCGTACCCGAGAGGGTGCCCTCGACCTTGTCAGCGGGAGGGGGGTATGTGCCGAGTTCGTACTGCTGGAGGATCTTGTTGATCTCGGCGCGACGGCACTCGAACTCGGCCTTGGTCGTGACCTTGGCGCCTGACGTGGTGGTGAAGGGATCCGGCAGCTTGGCTACATTGACGGCCGGGTACGAGTTCTGGGTCTGGCACGAGGCCTGGCGCTCAAAGATCTCGGTGGCGGGCGCAGCCACGGCAAAGGCCGCGCTGGCGACGAGGAGTGCGGAAGACAAATGGACCATGATGGCGGAGAGGACGACGACGACGACGACGGGAGTACGGAAGAAGCTGGCTGACAAGCTGAGTTCACCGTCCGGAAACTTGGTCACACCTCGACAGGTCCATTCTTATACAGGATCCCTTTTCCTCGGTCGGTGCTGGGAGTTGGCAATCTTCCGGCTGTGCTCTTTGCCGGAACTAATTAAAATCGTGGATCAACTCATATTGGAGTCGTCAACCGTCTTTGGGCGCCGGGCACACGGTACCATTTGTCGGCGAGTGGGAGTGGTCCCCCGCAGTCCTTCCCCGTGTCCGCCACGGTCCGCAACCGGGATGCTTGTGTGGTCATGAAAATGTCCATACGGCAGAAGAACAAGGTCGACTTGGCACTTTGGATGAGAGAGGAATCGCATTGTAGTAGACGCCGGGTTTTGGGGCTGATGGGATTGGTGGAAAAATTGACAATATGGATATTTGCCGCGCATTGCTGCTGAAACGCGTTTCTTTTCGGGAAGCCCTGACGGGGCCTCACGTACCGAACCGATCTGGGGGCCAAGACAATTTGATGGCTCTTGACTTTTTCCATTCGCCTTCGATCAGATTTGCGTCCGACGCGCCAAGAGTGACGTTGGCGCGGTCGTGCGGAGACAAGGCACCTTTGGTATGTAACAAGGTGCCAACGGCAAAAGTCGAACCCCACGTTCGGACAATAGAAGCACATGGCCAAGCCTCTTGACATGTGTTTTTCTACCAGGGGTTCAAGGGGAAGGATTGGCTGGGGCCATATATCTGGGTCCCGCGGCTGTGGTTCGGTTTTTTGGTGAATCCGGAGTTTTTTTTGCTGGGGTGCCCAACGAGAAAATGCAGGCACAAGATGTAGAGGAGGGTGAGAGTTGGTGATGGTGTCACAGAGATTTCTCCGGTTGCTCGACACCCTTTTTGTGTTCGGTTCCTTGTGCCGGGGAACGTATGTGTATGTGTTAGCCGGCATCCGGACTTCATATGGCGGGTTTGTTAAGTGCAGGGTGTGGTTGTCAAGGACAGGCTGGTTGTTAAGTGCAGGGCATGGTTTGTCTGATGTGCTAGATTAAAAACTGCGGGGCGTATACCAGTTCCTGAGAAAGAGGGCAGTGGTAGGCCGTGGCTAAGGTAGCTTGGCCAGGCACATGATAGTTTTTCGGAAAGTGGCCACCATACGGTGATTTTAGTGATTTTAGAGAGAGGTGATCCAATATCGGGGGGACAGTACTGACACACACATACACACCTGAGGTAAGGTACTTAGGTAGACACATAGATGATATACCCAGGCCAACCCCCGAATGGCACCCAAGGGGGGCACTGGGCTTTTACATACATACATGTATGCACAACCATGACGGTGATTCTACCGCCGCTCTTGGCAGTCTTGGCCACGCTGGTTGCCGTCAGGCCGACGGTTGCCCACGGGGGGTTGGCCAACTACACGGTGGGCGATACATGGTACCGGGGGTATGTCTTTCTCTGCTCTGCTCTGTTCAAGATATCGTCACGTACACTACGAGTTGTAGACTACGTGGCAGTACACTACGAAGTTGTTTACACTACGAGGTATTCTGTACTCGACGAGGTGGTCTTGTACACTACGAAGTGGCCTGTATATTACGAAGTAGTAGTCTGCGCTCTACAACGTGGTCTACTCTACAACGTGGTCTACCTCCTACAACGTACCACAGTCTACACTCTCCAAAGTGATACACTCTCAAAGCAATCCACTAATTTTTTTTATGAGAATAGATTCGATCCAAGCGAGCCTTTTTCCGAACAAGTTTCGCAGCCCTGGACGGTTCAGAGACAGTGGAACACCATCGACCCCATCTTTTCCATCACCGACCCCTTTCTCGCGTGTAATAACCCCGGAACTCCGCCCGTTTCGTACATTCCCATTCGTGCTGGGGAGAATCTCACGGCCGTGTATTGGTTCTGGCTACATCCTGTGGGGCCAATGTCAGTATGGCTTACCCCCTGCGGGAATCTTGCCTGTGAAGAGGTAGATGTGAACGAGGCGAAATGGTTCAAGGTTTGGGAAGCAGGGTTGCTGGAAGGGCCGAATCTCGCAGAGGGAGTATGGTATCAGAAACAATTCCAGAAATGGGATGGCTCGCCGGCCCTGTGGCCCGTCACTATTCCGGCGAACTTAAAGAGAGCGAGGTATATTGTGAGGCATGAGATTCTGAGTATCCATGTCGAGATGCGGCCGCAGTTCTATCCTCAGTGTGCGCACTTACTTGTGCTTGGAGAAGAAGATACGAAAGAGGGAAAGGGAATGCCGCCAGAGAAAAGTGAATACTGGAAGAAATTCCCGGGGGTTTACGAACAAGGGGATGAAAGCATCTTTATTGATATCTACAAGGAGGAGTACAAGAACCGGACTGTAAGTTTTTTTTTTCTTCTTCCTTTCACAAAAAGATTAGAGAGGCAAAAAAAAAAAAAGCTGACAGATACAATGTGTACAGCATTATGTTGTGCCAGGAGGGCCGATTTGGGATGGGTGAGTTTACTTTGTTGTTGACGAGAGCGAGGTTCTAACTTGTAATAGGTTTAAATGAGTTCGAGGGTTGGCATTGTCAGTTTTTGTATGTGGACAAGACTCTGTGAACAAAACTCTGTGAACAAGACTGTTGTGGATACCTTGTGGAAACTCCTGCCTTGGTGTCAATAATGTCAAAGGATACACACTGTATATAACACCACTCTGACCATGAGGACACAAATAAACACTTAATACTTCACCTCCCTGAACGTCACTCCTCGAGACACCTCTCTAGACAAGGAATGAGAACCCTGCCCCTCCAAAGCCCGTAATGCCTCTTCCCTCTTCTTTTCCTTTTTTTCCTTTTTATTTTTCTCACCAACCCATACCCCCCCGCTGACCAACTGAGCAAACCTCCCTCCCAGCCAAACTAATTCTTCATAATTCCCAGATTCAACAACACGTCCACCTTCCAACATGATGATTTTGTTGGAGATTCTCATCATTTCTTTGGAGTGGGTTATAACCACTACTGCCACCCCTCCTCTTTCGTCTCCATGTTCATGTCTTTCAACTTCATGTCTCTCTGCTTCTGGGTGAGGGTGAGCGTGAGGGTGAGAGAGAGTAGAAGAAGATAGCCTCTTCAAAACTTGTCGAATCTCTTCAGCCCCATTCGCGTCCAGAGCACTGGTAGGCTCGTCGAGCACCACCACCTTCGGATGTCGCACTAAAGCTCTCGCAAGACAAATCCGTTGTGCTTGGCCTCCACTTAGAGATAATCCGCCTTCTCCGACGAGGGTGTGATATCCCTGTGGAAGAGAGACTATAAATTCGTGAATTCCAGAGAGGATAGCTGCATTAGTTACGGAAAATGGAGTCCGGTAGGGAGAAGTCTCGTGAAGACCGTAGGTTATGTTGTTGTATATCGAAGTAGGAAAAAGAAAGGGATGTTGTGGGAGGTAGGACATGTGTGTCCGCAGAGCAGGCGTAGATAGGGATGTAGCGGGGTGGGTGTTGTAAATCAGTGGGGAGGGAGAGTACAATGGATCTGGAGACCAGTCAGGTGATGATGGGTCATTCTCGTTGGAGCTGGGACTAGGAGTGATTTCTGGCGCTGTGCCAGGTTCATGTTTGGAATGGGAAGAGTTGGCCTCGGGAGAAGAGTCGTTGAGAGTAGAGTTGGCACCGTTGGCACCGAGAGTAGAGCTGAGAGACTCCCCCTCCGGCGGATAAAGCCTCAGCAAAATCCCCGCAAGGGTACTCTTCCCGCACCCCGACGCGCCCACAATGGCCGTACAGGTCCCCGGATACAGCGTCAAGTTAATATTATGCAGCACCCTCGTCCGTGGCGCCGACGGATACGCAAACTTGAGATTCGTCATGCAGATCGGCAAGGGGGACTCTCCCGCCAACAAACGATAATTTCCTCCCCCTCTCTTCTCATGACTAGATGTGTGGTCAAGATTGGCAAGATGTAAGAGCGCCACCGCAGTGGTTTTCGCAGCGGCGACTTGTGGGAGGTTCGCAAGCAGCGCCACGGATGTGCCCAGAGAAAACAACACGAGGTTAATCACCCTGAGCACATCCGTCACTGTCGTCTGATGGGAACTCAGCAGCTTTGCCCCAAAGTAAAACACCAGCGCGGTAATAAAAAACGACATGCTTTGGTAAAGTCCATAAAACACCCCGACTAAACCCGCCCGCTTGACGCCCACGCGGTACGTTGCCGCCGCCGAATCCGTGTGTTTCCTACCAAAATATTTCTCCAGCGTCAAGGCGCGAACCACGCGAACGTTGGAAAACGCATCGGAGAATATCGAGGCCGTAGCATTGGCGGCAACATCGCACGCGGATTCCCACTTGTCGCTCACAATCGAGTTGGCGCGCGCGGTGCCAATCGCCAAAGGTAAGCCCGCGAGGGTTACGAGCGTCAAATCCCACCGGATAGCCAATGCCCAGATCAGCGAAGCGGAAATGAGAAAGGTCACAGTGACAACGATAGGGACAAAAACCCCCACGAGCTTGCGCATCTCTTCGCCATTGCGGTTGAGAGTCTGGCTGATACGGCTGGGCGAGTGGTTGGGCTTGTCGAACCAGGATTTGGGCTGGGCGAGGATACGCTTGATGGCTTCAGCTCGTAGAGTGTTAACCCAGCGTTGCGCGACGTGTTCCATGAAGAAGTAGCCGAGAAAGGTTGCGAGTCCATCAACGGCAGCTACCACAGTGAGATACGTTGCCCATTTGGCTCCGGCTTCGCGACGGCCTTCGGGCCGCCAAAAGGCGCTTAGGAGCTGCGCGAAGATAAAGGCGAATCCCACGTCACTGCCGGCGATGACGACACAGGATATGAGCCCCAGGATGAGTTGGATTCTGGCTTTGACATCGAGAGTCGACCAAACGGTCTTGAGAATGGCGCGGAGAGACGGGACTTTGGGACCTGGTGTTCGCGCTTTGCGGTCTTTGGGCTTGGCGAGACGTTCGAGAAAAAACAGCTCGAGCGAATCCATAGACGCTTCGGCTAAGTTGGAGAGATGAGCAGACCGTCTGGCGTTGGACGGGCGCATGCTGTGTACTCGGGTACAAGCTTGGGCGAGAATATCCATGGCCGCCGCCTCACTGCCTCGTCTCGGGAGACTCCCTTGTCCAGAACTGCTCCGTTGACGACCAATCGGGAAGTTAAAAACACTGCTTCCGGGGCGTGGTTGTTGTTCCGCGGAAAAGGATATGCGGTGGAACAAACCACCACTACTGGGTCTTCTCGAGTCGAGACCGAGCGCGTGGAGAAGCCCTGAGGATTTACAGCTGTGTCCTCCTCTCCATTGGTAATCTGGATTGTCGTCATCATCGTCATCGCTCTCATCATCTAGATGATGATACGACTCTTCTCCCACATCTTCGGAGACAGACTCAGAAGCAACATCCGCCGATGCTAGCAGTGATGAAAATAAACCCTCCTCCCCAGCCAAGTCCCGACGAAACCCTTCCTGAACAACCTTACCATCCTCTATGACGTAGACGAACTCATCCTCGCCAATGTGGCCAACCTCGTGAGTGATGATGATGGTGATCTTGTCTCTTCGCCAAACCCGGATCGCATCCATGATCAAGGTTCGACTAACCGGGTCCAATCCACTGGTGACTTCGTCGAGGATCAAAACCGGCGGGTCACGCAGCTTGGCACGCGCCAGGGCAAGACGCTGTCTCTGTCCTCCGCTGAGGGAATATCCACTGGGCCCAATAGCCGTGGTGAGTCCCTCGGGCAAGCTAGCAATGGTCGTCTGCAACAGCGCCATGTTGCAGGCGTTGTAAACCTGAGCGGCCGTGACAGTTTCAGGATTTTCCGCACCGAGAGCGACATTTTTAAAGAAAGTATCGTTGAAGAGCACGCTAGATTGCTGCACGAGCGTAATGTTGCGGCGAAGCCAATCCAGGTCCAAACTAGCAAGGGGATGGCCGTCCACGGTGATGCTACCCGTTCGTGGCTCATAGAACCGGAGTAACAGGTTAGCAAGCGTGCTTTTCCCAGAACCGCTTCGGCCCACTACAAACGTGAGTTGTCCAGCAGAGAACTGGAAGTTGGAAGGTGTAAGAACAAGCTTGGTCGGGTTGGACGGGTAGACGAAGCTGATGTTTGTCATTTCAATCGTGCCGACACATTTGGACGACGGGACAAACGATCCGTTGATCTTATCCGCGGATTTTCCGTCATTGTGAGTCAACACCAATGCCTTGAGAAGCTGTCCTGCCGCCATGCCTTTGGCCAAGATCAACCACTGTGGACCCAACGCCTCGAGCGACTGGAACGCGATCAGAATTGCATAAAATGTCGTGAGGGCATTGCCTGGTGTAATGTCCCCGCGACTGGCCAGGTCGACGGCAAACCAGAACCCCAGGACAAAGAGCATGATCATCCAAAACTTAATGTAGCTCATTTGTCCGCAATTGCAGAGGATCTGGCGGGCGTAATACCGCGCCGATCGCCGAATGGCCTCGAGAAAGTTGAAGGCTTCGCAGTCTTCGCCGTTGTACACCTTGACGACGTCGATGGCGGTGGTAGCTGCGGTGGCGTGTTTTGCTGCTTCGGCAAGCTCTCGTTGCTGCCCGTCAATGGCGGGATCGAGAAATCGGCTGATGAACCAGAGGATCAGCGCCGATGGAATACCGGTGGAGAGCATGACGAGGGTAAGCTTGAAGGAGAAGACGAGGGCGACGGTAATGCAGGCGAGAAAGACAAACACCTCAAAAGCAAGAAAGCCGAGGGCTTGGGAGGTGGCGATCTGGAGTTCTCGGATTTGTCTGGTTTCTCATCATCAGCATCAAAAAAGACATCAAGAGCAGAGAAGAGGTGCCCACGTCTGAATGCCCACCATCAAACTCGACATGCCACTATCCCTCGAGTCATACCATGCCATTGACTTGTGTAAGAACGACGTGAATATCCTCTCTCGTGCTGTTCTGGCTCGGAGTTCGCCGGTGAGCACCCACAGGGACATATCGATGCTCGAAACCGCCCACATGCCCAAACCCAAAAGACACATGTAGCCTGCCCATTTTGAGAGTTCTGACATGAACTGTTCCGGACTAAGCAGACCGGCTCCGAACCGCGTGACAACGTCAAAGATCTTTCCTGTTAGGACCGCGTAGGTTGTTCGTGCTCCGGCTACCAGCGCTGCGGTGAAAAAGGCACAGCCCATGACGGGAACATGGTGTCGTCGTGTAAAAGCGAATAAATCTCGAAAGGAAGACTGGATTACCTCGACCTGAGGCATTGGGATGGCGACATCTCGTGAGTCTTGGGGAGCAGTTGAGAATCCCCTCATCGGTAACGCTGTCATGGTTGCTGATTAGACTGAACGAGATTCGCAATGGCTTGCGTGTGCATGAAGAGAGAAAAAAGGGAAACACATATTGAATTGAAGATCGAGAGCCATGATCTCCTCCAAACAAAAA
>Ga0247763_1000389_pt1 | contig 25975 bp, 17 predicted proteins | sample UWRJL141409B4_FD_179926 | JGI IMG/M metagenome (GOLD analysis project Ga0247763, IMG submission 179926) | Plant litter microbial communities from Arlington Agricultural Research Station in Wisconsin, United States - UWRJ-L141-409B-4 | ecosystem: Environmental > Terrestrial > Plant litter >...
CTCCGCCATAATAGCATCGCCTAGGCAACGCCTAGTGATGACCTCAATGCACGACATGGCAAATAGAGACCAACAGGGCATATCCCACCAAGCTGAGGTGTGTTCTCGCAGCGGTGGATGCAAACTACCATCTATCTACCTGCATCTTAGGTACCTACGATATAGGCAGTAGGTAAATATATGTAACAGCCTTTCTTCAATCCTGGAAAGGGCAAGCAACAGCCAGGGGTTCACTGGACAGTTGCACAGACAATGGGGTAAACAAAAGCCCCGACATAGGACCCCGATCCGATTCGATCGAACCCACTCGATCGGACCCGGGAGAGCATCCGTGGCAAGAGGGGAGCCGGCATCGGGAGGATCCTTGAACAATGACTGGAGTGGAGTGAAATGCGGACAGAGGGCCCCCTTTATCACGAGTCATTGGATGTGCAGATTTTGAGCAACCCATCCGTTACCGGGAGAAGCTTGGTATTGTTAACGGATCATCTCAGCGACGAGCGTGAACAGTTCGGACGGGCGGAGATCAAGGCGAGGGATGAAGCCGGCAGATCAAAAAACAAACTTGCTCTGTTTCCATCAATCCAAGGCCTCGGATCTTGTACCAAGTGGCGTGCAAGCTGGATACCTCCAAGTTTTGTGGGGAGAGTAAGTGAAATAGTAACGGATTGTTGTAAACCAGCCTGGTTGTCTGCGACGAATCTGGGCACACGAAATTTCCTTTTTCGTTCGTAGTCCTGAGCTGGGGTGAGCTGGAGTGATCTGTGGCTGATTTGTCCTGAGCTTTCCCTAAGCTTTTACTAATTCTTCCCTGAGTTGGCCCAAATTTAGGACCGTCTATCATATACTAGAATATTCTCGCATAACTATTGTATCATATGCCATCCCGAATTCCGAGCTAGGACATCACGTTCCATTCTAGGGCATATACTGGTATATTTTGCGACCCCAAAATTCGGAGCCCTTTAGGCCAAGATTTTGTCACAAACTACCACTGCGCCAAAAACATGGGATCCAACTGCTCTTCGACTGTGGCAATTGCTCTTATATCTGACAGACTTGGGCTATTTTGAAGAACGGTCCCGGGAAGGGAAACTTTGGTCGGGGGCCGAGGGTTTCGGGCCGCGGGACCTAAGAAAAGGTACGGTAAATAGCTAGCTATAAGAGCTGTCAAAGAAGTACTCCTGTGAGGGACTTGGTTCCACACGCAAGAAATAAAGTTCTGTAATGCTGTATCAGCACTGGGGCTACAGTCACCATAGGGTAGGGCATATGTCAACAACAAGAGTATGATTGGGCACCCTGGGAGACCACGCCTTTCCCGCCATGCGCTACAATGCGCTTGGTATTCTTTGCAAATGGAGAGGTGGCTCTATCGGGGCTTTGCACCGGTGTATATGAAGGTCCCTGAACTGAATGTGGCTGCAGCGCCTGTCAGGGCACAAGTTAGTCAGCGATACCCTTTTGCAGGCAGGCAGGCAGGTCCCTTTTGACCCCAACGCCCAATTAGAACAGTAAAATCTTAACTACACCTAGATCTTTGACCATTTTTTTGTTAGCTACCTAAAGTTAGGAAATTTATGCAGCATCTCAATACTACAAGCCTGCATAATATACTCACGGGCAGACAATCACCGTTTTTGCTGTGAGCCATGAAGCAAGAATCCTGCTGCTTAAACATGATTGCCATGCATAACTACTTCAAGGTTGGAGTCTCGTGCGGATGAGGAGACCTGGAGGGATCTTTGAAAACTGCTGCCGATGAATTATCACATTTAGTGTCACCCTCACCCGCTTTCCATTCAGCGGCGAACCATCTGCTGCAGTCTGCGAATATGGTGTGATGAACATGTCAGCACGGTCGGTTATTGAGCCGCCCCCGAGCTATATACCATCTATAAGCAACAACTATCCCCCCTTATATGCCTGTGCCAGCTACTACATCACCAAGACAACCAGATCAGCAGAAAAAGAGGAGAGAAAAAAAACACGGGAAAATGAAAGTCCTCATTTCAACCATGGCCTTTGCGGGTCATGTCAACCCTATGCAGCCACTTTGCCGCGAGCTCGTCCGCCGTGGCCACCAGGTCGTCTGGCTCACAGGCGACGAGTTTGAGGCCAAAGCCACGATCGCCGGGGCGAGTTTCCGCGCCGCTTCGAGGGACTCGGTCACATACGACATTACCAATGCTGTCCCCAGTTACGGTGCCGATGGTGCACATGCAGGTGAAGGCGCTTCTCTGGCTTCTGCCACGGCTGTGCTCCGTCGGCTCCTTCTTGACCGTGTGCCTGCACAGGTGCACGACTACCAGGAAGCGCTGGCTGACTTCCCTGCCGATATTGTGCTCGTCGATCTAGCAGCGTACGGCGCTCACTGCTTGCGCGAGCTTACAGGAATACCGTATGCCACACTTGGGATCAATCCTCTGGTTACCCCGGATCCCGAGATTCCTCCCTGGGGCTTCGGAAAGCAGCCACCCGCGACTTTCTTGGGTCGCTGGGCAAACAAGTTTGTACATGCTGCCGCCGCGGTGCTGCTCTACCCGAAACTGAGCAAAATACTGAACGAGAAACGCGCAGCCGTTGCGTTACCGCCGTTATCCTCCAGCACTGCCTTCTTGGACGCTGCGAGATCCGACATGCTGCACATCATGCCCACAACGCCGGCGTTCGAGTTTCCTCGCCGAAACCTTCCTCCCTCGGTCAAGTTCGTCGGACCGCTCCTCCCAATATGGGAAGACGAGAACGGGATCACTCCCGATTGGTGGGGAGAACTCGTTGCCCGCCCCAAGTCCTCCGTCGTGCACATCACTCAGGGCACCGTCACCGCCGACACGTCCAAGCTGATCAAGCCTGCTCTTTTGGCATTGTCTGCCCATCCTGAGCTTCTCATCATCGTCACGAATCCCGGCTCCCCCAACGACGAAATAACAGACATGCCGCCCAACGCACGAGGCGCGAGCTTCGTTCCGCACTCCCGCCTCCTACCCCATGTAGGTGTGATGGTTACCAACGCAGGATATAACGGGGTTCTCGCCGCGCTATCCTATGGCGTCCCGCTCGTCTGTGCCGGCCGGACCGAGGACAAGGCCGACGTTAGCAGTCGAGTTGCGTGGTGTGGTGCCGGGATCGACCTCGCCACAGACACGCCTGCTGTCGAGGCGATTGAAAAGGCCGTTTTATGCATTCTCAGGGAAAGCAAGTTTCGGGATGCGGCAGCACGTGTCGCAAAGGATTTCGCAAGCCATGACGGCCCCAGAGAAGCTGCTGAACAGCTTGAGAAAGTCGTCAAGCATTTGTAAGCAAACACATTTGCAAACTTCAAGCTAAATATATATAGGAGAATGGGGGGGGGTTCCAGTTGGGGAAAGTTCAGTTTGGCATTTAAAGGCGCCGATTGGCTGGCTTCATTACAACTCTCGCGTACATTGTGGTTGCGCTGTGTGTGCTCCGGCGAAGAAAGTGAACACCACTGACGACGCGCGAGTGTGTTGGGAAGTTGTCTGGATAGCTGCGAGGAAAAGGCCGACAGAGTTGCTGGAGATAGTTCAGAAGATTGGCAGGAAGTCCACAGAAGAGCATGACCCTTCCGCGTATTGGACCATCGCTGTCAAGCTAGGCAAAGCAGAGCGCTGAGACATTGATGGTTGGCATTTCGCAGGATTTGAAGGTATTGGCCGCACACCAGCTGTTTCGAGCCGCAATGCGGAAAGATGTGGAGCTGGAGCTGGTTGGATGTGCCTCCATCTCTGCTCGGCTCGGGGTTGGACGAGCAGTCCGGCACCGCTAACCAGTTCGGAGACGGGAACCGGATGTTTAACAATTTCGGGGGGTCGCCGAAGAATATTGAGGGCGGTAACTCTGAGTCTGGTGGAGGGGGTTATGAACATTATTATGGCCTGCCCAAAGAGTCGACCAAGTGAAGTACCGGTACTTTCTTGAGACATTAAGCGGAACCCTAACCTTGAGAGTAAATACCTAGTTAATAATATCAATTGCATTTTCTGCATAGCGTTAGTTTCCTGTTCAACCCAGTAGCTTTTGTATCTGACGCTCCACGGAACCAGCCAACAGCCCCCAAAGTCAACCGCGTAATTGCCTTCGCGCGCAATGAGGACATCGTCAATCGCGCCCACATCTTCGCGCGACTCGACACCGTCCTGCCGCCGACGTCCGAATACCAGAGGGCGAGCCTATGTTGGATAGGGGGTTGCGGGTTTATTTGGGGTGGAAAGGGTTGAAGGGGGATGATGGGTAGGAGAGGCAATGGGCAACTGAATGCTGGTAGTAATTCATATTTACCAAGCTGTTGGCATCCGCGGATAACAAAGTCCAACCTGCCGTTACCAAGGTGCCTACTCATTCGGAATTGCCGTTGTATCCGAGTCTGTGGTGGACCTGTCGCAGTGCCTTTGTCTGCCTTCCAGGTTGCCTTCTTAAGAGTACGTGATATGGTATCAAGTAAAGAGGTAGAAGAAACGGAGGGGCTAGATGAGAACGTGGATCGCCGACAAGAGTTAAGTCACCGGTCTAACTTGGCGGATGCATTGATAAACATCCCAAGCCGCTTCTAGATTGATCGGGGGATTTAGACTTGGTTCTCGCGTGAGAAACGTGGCCCACGCCGCTATGCATGAACAAACGGGACGGCCTGAAGCTGCCGGTGATCGCCGCTTCAGGGGCACGGAAAACTACACTCTAGGCCACCACGGGTAGAGGCGAAAAGGGCCTTCAAAACAGCTAGGGCTTTGGCGGCGAGTCGGCGGCACATCTTCCTGCTCTCACGGCACGGCACTGTTTGACTTGCTGTGACGCACCATCATCAGCCACCGGATATCATGGGCAGAATGAGCGGCTCGGCAGTGTGGTAATGACGAAAAGACGGGACGAGCTCACAACGAGACGGCCAAATATAAATGCTGGGCGATGGCCGTGGTTCAGCGATGGTTCAGCATCGGCTTCGACACACAGGACAAGAAAAACAAACTTCAGTCTGTTTTACGCGCAATTACAACAAGCATCCACATTACCAGCTTTCTTTGAATAATACCTACACGATGAAGTATATCATCGCAGCTATTGGCCTCGCTAGCCTCACGACAGCCTGGCGTCCGTCGACCCGAGCCAGCACTGCCGTCAACTTCACCAATTTTGCCGTATCCTGCGCAGGGGGTACGTGCAGCTACTCAACGGATATGACACTAGTGCCCGAGGGCCTGGTCGTGTCTTGCAAGCACTCGACAACGGGCGCCACCATCCCGACCAACACGCGCGCCTGGTCGTGCAGCAACCCGCGCATCCAGCTGCGCGTCAATAAGCTGCCGGGCCCTTCGTTCGCCTACCGCATCGTCGTCTCAGACGCCCGCATCGACGGCCAGCCTGTCAATTTTGCGTACCAGTCGCCCTTGGCGCAGTGGCCAGGGGATGCCTCCTACGTCGGCCCTTCGTCGTTTACGGCTTCTTAGATTCTCGCATGTTAGAAGGTTCTATTGGACGGAAGGGGGGTCAGGCGAGTTTAGAGCGATGCACTGTGGAGCATAGACTGTAGTGCATAAGAGAAGAAATGGTATAGACTAGAAAACAAATGGTTACTAAGTATCTATTAGAGCGCAACTGCTTGCTCTGCAAAGAACTATAGCGAAACTCATTCACAATACGAGCGCGAAATTGAGTACGATGGGGGGACCTTTATGCCAATATGCCTCTGCTTACTCCACTCTGGAGGCTCCTTAAGAATCCCATTCAACGGCTTTGGCTTCTCTTCCCTCTGCACCACAGAAATAATAAGAACCCTTCATCCCGGCCCCTCGGCTAGGGAACACTCGTCGATAAAAGCAGCCAAGAAGGTTGCCACTTTATCTGTAATTTGTGACGAATCTGGTTGTACACAGAATCTCCATCTTCGTACCTTGGTGGCCCACCTTTGCTCACCCTAGACTTAGACTAATTACCATTTACGGGCCTGTGCCTCAGCCTGCGAATTGCTTTAGCTCTAGCCGAGGTGGCCCAGAACCGGTCCCATATGTAGCTCTAAGGCTTCGGGAGAAGGTCTCGGGAGAAGGTCCGAAAATTTGGTGGTTGGACTAGTTTCGTCAGCTTCTGCTGCTATTGATTAGCCTCTTCCTCAGGTAGGCAATAGCCCTTTCAGCATCGAGACTGCTTCTATTGTCGTATTTACATCGCGTGCATTGTGGTGAAGCGTAAACAACCCTGTATTCAGCGTGGCTTGTGCTGGTTGCCGCCGCGTGCCGGGCCAATTTCTGGGGTCGCAGCGATGTACCGTCGGACTGGGCCTGGCCGTTGAGGTGGATACACTCGTCTTGAATTAGAACCAGCAGAGGCACAGCAGCTCGCTGCGCTCTACGAAGGAAAAATGTCTATCCGCACTGGGGTCTCATAGCTTGGGGTGGTTCGCCTCGGTTTGTTATATAGGCTTGGCACCTCCTGCCACAGGGATAGCGCCTCGGGCCGAAAAGCTAAGCCTAGGGAATGACCGTAGACTACGGACCCAGAACGGCCACCAGGCTCCGAGAAATGTTCTCTTGGCTATCCTAGTATAATCTTTCTGATCCCTCTGGCAGTGGTGCAGTGTTTCTATCCCGCCTTCGTTGCGCTGCTGTTTGTTCTGTAAACGGGAGGACACCTAGAATAATGGTCCCTGTCCCAGTGTCTTGTGTAGATGCGGGCGAAAATCGTCTGTATTATATTACCATTCATGTAAATAATTGTGCTACCGTCACTAGGCATGAGGGGTTGAGCGGGTTATGTTTCTTATGATAGATAGATTTGAAGTGAACGCATTCACCTACCTTGAGTCCGCGACTTTTTCCCCAACAAGATACTGGCAGCCGGGGGTGCTGAGCAAGCCTGCCAAGATCGATGGGAACGAAAATACCCAACGAGCTGCCCGGTCAGTTTGCTGCGTACCGCCGCCATTCGAAGACGCTTGAAGGGTTTGTTTTAACAAAAAAACTTAAAAACTCGACGTCAATTCCGAAAAAGGACCACACGGGACGACTTTGTATGCCGCGGCCGCCCGAGGGGGCCGGGCACATACAGAGACCCGGTAGTCAGGGGCGAATTATAACGCCAGCTAGACGAAGCTCGAATCGGCCAGCCGCAGTGTGTTTCTCTGGTAAGAGATGAATACTGAGGGAGCCCGGTTGCTGGGTGAAACCCGCTGGGCAAGATTGTTGCTTCAGGAAAGACGCAAGCCAACTTGGGCTCTCAATTTTCGACGCGTCAAATTGCACGGTGATTGTTGAGGAAAGAGCAGACCACAGAAGGACAGGCACGAACTCTGGGGCCTACAGCACTCCACGCAAAATTTGTCAATAGCCTGAGGCAGCAAAGGCGGAGAATCCTTCCTCTTTCTGCCTTCCCGACTTCTTTTCCCTTCTTCCTATCTTCGGTTGCGCCACATCGGGTTGTCACCTTGACCCAAAACTCCAGAGAAAAGTTCAACACCCATATTACGTGGAAAGCAGACCACCCGCCACTTCTTGGAGCTTGGCGATCTGCCGTGAATAAATTACAACGTCCCTCCCCTGTGTGGACCCAATGCCATTCAAGTGGCTATCTCGACCGATTGCTGTGACAAAGTAGCTCTAGACCAAACCCGCTACATCATCCCGCTGAACGAACGACGCCATCTGTTCCGGCCCGAAAATGCTCATCCCCTCCAATCCCGAGGTTCTTCACATTCAGGACAGACAATGCCGAGTAAAAGTCAGATCTGACTTTTAGGAGCTGGCCTTCTTGGCCGGGTAGAGGGTTCTCCCATGTTGTAACAAGGAGGCAAGTTGACTTGTCCTCCACGGTGCGATTGTCTAGGATCGCGAGTGCCCTGTTGAAAATGGGCGGTTTCAGTTTCTGCTGGGCGAATTCCCAGATCTCCTCGGCGGTCTTGCCGAGAAAGGGAAATGTCGACTGTGCGGGGACCGGGATTGTAGTTGGGCTGTCAATGGTTGAGGGATCGATGTTATTAATGAGGACTCCTAGGCCCTGAACATCAGTTTCCTGTCCAGCCTGTTGGAAGCACGTAGGCAGTGGTGGTGCGTACCCACGTCATGGATGCCCTCATCAGCAAATTCGGGCACACTGTATGCCTTGCGAAAAAAGTCGTCTAGGATATCTTGCGGGATTCTTGCAACACAAAAAACCGCTGTGTTGTCGTCGAGTGCCATTCTGGACAATTGGGTTTGTATGGAGGTCAAGTTCGGTTGAGCACATCGCAATGTTGTGGAGGGGAAGGCGTTTCAAATTGACGAAAGGAAGCGGGATGACGTTAACAGTCTCTGGGCGCAAGATATGACTGGACAATGACCCTACTGGAGCGCCACCCATCCTAGAGAGCAGGTGCAAGAAACAAATCCATGAATCCGCACCGCTCGGTCCGTCGAGTACCTAGACAAAGTAAAAAAAAAAAATAGAAGAGGAGAGTACGTGGATTGAACACGTGACCCTTCGAAACATGCACAACATGAAATCATGGTGGACACTGCAGTCGAACGCTCTACCACTGAGCTAACTCTCCTTGCTCCTTATTGTTGGGGTTTTATTGATAGGCAAGCACCTGATCTGGGGGGATTGGGGACTGCGAACCTGAAAGGTGACCATTCTGTGCTCCCGACTTTCCGACTGATTCTAGTCCTGACGTGACCCTGCTAGAAGCACACCTTTGGTCAAGAAACGTTGCTATCTATAGTTCCCATGTTTCTTCCTGCGAAATTCGAGAGGGCGGCTCGATCTCCACTGCAGTAGCTTGACCCCAGGGGTTCACTTGACATTTTCAACATGGAAGGTGAACCTTTTGCAAAGTTTCGCCGGAGGTGAACCGCACATGTAGGGTTGGAATGCCACATTTGCTCATGTTTTCCCAGCACAAGTTTTACATCATTTACGGCTAATGCAGCGGCCTCTCAGCCAACACCTTATTCAGGTGATGAATCTAGCTTGCAGGGGGCGACCTGCACACAGAGGGTGCGTAAACGACTGCTCATCTGAGAACCAGGGCTTGGGCATCAGAATTGATCTAGTTCGGTGCACTTTCTGCAATTAACCCTCCAAGTTGGATCGAGGCGCAACAGGTGATATTTATCGGACTGCAGGCAGCCATTTCATTTCAGGGTGGATGACTGCCGGGTTGGGCTGTGAGGACTCAACTCGCTGGAACGGAGTTGGGATTATCACGCGTCTTGCAATTTCCGGTCACGTCAATGAACCCAAACAGAACTGTCAGAGATCAGCCACAACGTTGCTTCAGCCTGCCTCTTACCCCGGAGCATGCTGCCGGCATACACTGTCAGATTTCTGATGTAGCAGACAGCGATACCCTCTCGAATGAGGACCGTTGCAGTTTAGGGCTTACCAACCTCGGACCGCTATGGCCATCAAATTGCCAGTCTATGCTTGTTCGGGAGGCTTATCCACTGAGTCCACTCCGCCTCCAGCGGGCTGGGATGCAAGACATGGAGCCGCGGAGCCGGAGTGAGATTTTGGCAAGCTGCGGCCCGGACATGAGACTGATGGCCCAATCAGCAGACAGCAATTTGTCAGGGATACGCTGAATGCGACTTTGCGAGACGCTCATGAGGCTATGCATAGGTATCCAGGATACCAGCCAGGAATTGAAATGACGGATGTGTTTGCGCGTCTTGTTGATCTGCATTGCGGCGATGAGGACTGGACTCTTGGCCCTTGTTGACGAGGCTTCATCAATGTCTGTTTGTGAGGATATAAAGCAAGACTTTGGTCTTTTTCAGATGCCGAATTTCAGGACAGCTCAACTACTCCAGTGCCAAAACACGATCACCATTCGACACAAGACAAAATGCAATTCACAAACTTCCTCGCACTTTCAGTGGCGGCAGCCGGAGTGGTAGCAGGGGGTCCCAAAGACCCTTACCAACAATGGCGTGGACCCAAAGCTGGTGATGGTACGCAAATTCTCCCCAGACATTGTCATTGTCGCCGCTTTTTATCACTGCTAACACTAACACTCCTGACAGTTCGCGGACCATGTCCGTTCCTAAACACCTTTGCGAATCACGGGTTCCTACCTCGCAATGGCAAGCACATTACCCAAAAAACATTGGTCGACGGACTGTTCAATGCTGTCCACTTCGACAAGACCGCAACCGAGTTCTTGTTTGAGTTTGCCATTACCACCAACCCCGAGCCCAACGCGACTTGGTTCTCGCTTGACCACCTTACTCGTCACAATATCCTCGAACATGACGCCAGCCTTTCGTAGGTTCTCCCTCCCACGACTCGATAGACTAAAGTCACTGACAAAAACACCCCTACAGACGTCTTGATGCGGCTCTGGGGCGAGCCGACATTTTTGATCAAAAGACCTTCGATGAGACGCGTTCCCACTGGGGCACGACTGTGAATGCCCAGAATGGTGCTGCGGCCATCGTTGCCCGCATCAACACCTGCAAAGCCACCAACCCGCAGTTCTCACTTTCTGATCTTGGCGAGTCGTTTACCATTGGAGAGACCTCGACTTTTATCTCGATTTTGGGAGACCGCGAGTCCCTTACCGTTGATAGACGTCTTGTTGAGTTTTTGTTCCGTAAGTTTTTTTTTTTAGTTAGGTACCTAAGTACCTTAGTGTAAAAACATAGTAGACTAACATGGGACATGGTAGAAAATGAACGGCTCCCGACTCACATGGGCTGGAAGAGGCCGGCTGAGCCCTTCACTCTGGACAACCTGTTGGGTAACCTGGAAAGGGTCGAGACCGAGTACCGCAAGCAGCTGAACGCTTCGGCCCCGAAGAGGCGTGGCGGCAAGCGCGTGGCTCGTAAGGTTCATGGCGGTGCTACTTTGGTTTACTAAGGTTTTCACTGTCAATGCTGGAAATAGCGTCAGCATTTGGGTCACTAATCTACAGCAGACGCGGTGGGATAGCGGACAGAGCACACTATAATGTTTTAGGCTGACTAGGTGATGTGCCTAAGTTGCACAGGGTAATAATGTACAAAACTTCTTTTACATTCTTGTAGAATCCCATTTTTTTTTTAACATGCAATTACCTGCTGATATTCCCATTTTCCTCCTCTTTCACCTTATGCGCGGTTTAAACATGTGACGAGATTATTAGCCTATGCTATACACATGTGTGCCCAAAGCCGCAAAGTAGGCTGATAACGTTGATGATGTTGACATTTCTCGTTTCCCAGTGGCCTGTAAATATGTAATCCATCTCAAAGTGCCCTAACCCCAGCCATGTCTTGTGTGTACCGGTACATGCCAATGCCTATCCCTACTTGATAACACGAACAAAATCCCTTCCTCCCTCGCAGAATTAGCCACCATTACCACCAACTCTTTTTTCTTCCCCATTGAGAATTCCTCGACGTGTTCAAGTCCCCCGGGACCTCGTGCTCTCCCCCCTTCCATCCCCATTAAGTCCCCCCATACCCATACCCGTAACCTCCGGCTCGTCGGTCCTCGAAACCGGACTGATTGGACTCAACTCCCTCGAGTCGAAAGTCCCCTCTCCGCCATCTCTTTCCGACGGCAATTCCGACACCGCCGTTGTGGGAACCGAGGGCGTCGTTGGTGTCATTTCCCGTGAGCCTCGATATGTTACATTCGCCCCGTGTCCTTGTCCGTGTCCGTTTTTATGTTCATGTTCATGTCCCAATCCCAGTCCCAACTCGGAAATAGCCGGATGTCCATGTGGAGATCCATTCATGCTGGTTTTTGGAGGGCCCACAGGAGATGGCAACTCGGCAATAGCAGGTTGTTGCACCGGTGTGATGAATTGCTGCGGGATCTGAACAAGGTCGGATTCGAGAATCGTGTCGCCGAATTCGGGCCCGTGGAGGCTCGGGCTTTCGGTGCGTTTGTCGACGGGTGGTCGGCGTCTTCGGGCGAGAACCACGGCGAGAATGAGGATGGCTACGCCAATAAGGGCGCCGACTGCAGTGCCGGCAATGGCGCCGGGTGATAGACTGGATGAAGACGACGATGGTGTCGGGCTAGGAGTGGAGGTGCTTGTACTGCTTCCACTGACGCCGATACCTGTGCCGGTTCGACTTGGGTTGACGGGGGAACTGCCGCCGGTGTTGCTGCCGGCGGCCCCACCTGATGAAGATGGTGTGCCGCTGTCGGTAACAGGCGCAAGTGGTGGTGGTGTGGATGACGTTGTCGCGGGCTGTGCTGTAGAGACGCTGGAGCTGGTCCTGCTAGTCGATGGACAAGTTGCCGTTGAAGGAACTGTCACTCCCACGGAGAGGCATTGCTATATCATGCCTGTTGTAAGTATGCATGCCCCGAGTTGTCAGGGTCTTGAGAGGGGGGGGGCTCACCGCCGATAATCTTGCCCTGGCTGCTTCCTGATCTACTGGCCCGCAGTTGACGATAATACAACACGATAAGCCGGAAACAAATTCGGCACTCGAGCACCGGCACAACGTATCACCTTGGAGACATGTGGTTGGGGTTCTGTTTAAGCAGGTTTGCTACCCGGCGTCAGGTCCATGACCGATACTGACAAAAATGGTGGGGGAACTTACCGCACATGATGGCAATTGCTGTTGCGTCGCCGCCACAAAATATATCGAAAATGCTATGTACCGACGGAACTTCATGTCGACAGCCACCTGGTGGGCATGCGAAAAGGCATTAGACGCAGACACCCGGGATGGAGGATTTGGTGTGAGGGGTTGCGAGATATAGATCACATGTCCTGAAATCTAGACCAGCAAAAAGGCCAGTCGAGATGGTCAAATCCCGGTATTGCATGCAGATCAATTTCGCGACGAGAACGCAGCTCGACGAATCAATGCCGTGTGACGGAGATCGAGCAATGCAGCCTCAGCCAATCCGGGAGCTGCATGCCAAGCCGATGCGACCCAGCGACGCGCTGGGAAATGAGGTGGCGTTCCATCCTGGTCGACAAGGTGATTGGTTGGATTAGCCAGCTGAACGGACGAATCCACGACTTTTTCGTTATCGGCCGGGGTTTCTTTTCTTTCTTTTTCTCTCGTTTTCGAGATCTTGGTTGTTTGGTTGGCACCAATGCAAAGTCAAAGTCCACCCGCATCACGCTCTGAAATCACCTTCTGGCAAAGGAACCACTTGGCGCAAAACGGCAAACTCTCGGCAAGACAGGAATACAGGAGACTGCTTCACAACCCTTTCCATCAACAAATCAAAGCCGTCGTGGCGCAATGGTTAGCGCGTCAGACTTTTACGAAAGGGAAATCTGAATGTTGCGAGTTCGAGTCTCGCCGATGGCGAAGTTTGTTTCCTTGCATCTGCAATGCCAGGAGGGCGTTGCGGCGTAAAGGTTTTTTTTTCTCTTTCTGCTTGTTGGGGGAGCTGTGGAGCGATTGGCCAAGACACAAATCTCGTGGGACAACTTGACGACCGAGCCGACAAACATTGCCGAGAGTATCTATGTTGGCTATCCAACGATAGGTTTACCACATGATCAAGTACTTGGCGCCTTCATGACTGTCATCTCGCGCCCACCTTTCAAAACCTGACTCCAGGAACATAATGCCCATAAAGCTTCATGGTGAGAAATGTTTTCGATTCATGTTTGATGCGAATCAGGGATATCCACTCTAACTAAGATCCTTTTCCTTTGCCCGTTGTAACCTCCTGCTTTTCCCCGTGCATCGTATGTTACTGATCTCTGTATCTTAATGATGTCATCTATATGTTGTGTCCGTTGACTGCACCTGATTTAGACATTCTGAGAGCTTCGTTCTAGTCTCTACACCTTGACAGTCGGGTTCGGCTCGACGGGGTTGGTGAATTGGCGCGCCTTGACAGTGGGATTAGGCTCAACAGGATTGGTAAACTGCCGCGCCTTGACCGTCGGGTTAGGCTCCACGGGGTTAGTAAACTGACGAGCCTTGATGGTCGGATTGGGCTCCACGGGGTTGGTGAATTGGCGAGCCTTTACCGTAGGGTTGGGCTCAACTGGGTTGGTGAACTGGCGCGCTTTAACGGTAGGGTTGGGTTCCACAGGGTTGGTGAACTGGCGAGCCTTCACCGTCGGGTTCGGCTCAACAGGATTGGTAAACTGGCGAGCTTTGACAGTAGGGTTGGGCTCCACGGGGTTGGTGAACTGGCGGGCCTTGACAGTTGGATTCGGCTCAACTGGGTTCGTGAACTGACGTGCCTTGACGGTGGGATTTGGTTCGACGGGGTTGGTAAACTGGCGAGCTTTTACGGTAAACGTGGGGATCGGTTCAACAGGGTTGGTAAACTGGCGAGCCTTGACGGTATATGTAGGAATCGGCTCGACAGGGTTTGTAATTTGGCGAGCCTTCACGGTTGGGTTGGGCTCTACCGGGTTCGTAAACTGACGAGCCTTAACGGTGGGATTGGGCTCGACTGGATTCGTGAACTGGCGCGCCTTGACAGTCGGGTTCGGCTCAACTGGGTTGGTGTATTGTGGGTTGGCGATTGGTGAAGCAATGACAACGCCGAAGAAAAGTGCGGCGGCACTGATGGTGGAAGTAGAGAACTTCATCTTGGAAGTTTGCGTTGGCTTGGTTAGTTGCACGTGGAATGATTGATAGCAGCTTTTACTTGGTGATTTGCAACCTGTTCGGGTTTCACAAACCTGGCGACGAAGGCTTTATACATGAGTGAGCTTTTCCCTACTTGTCACACATTTGAGTCTCCTGAACATGGACAGGCTTCGAAATCCATGATGATTCATGTTGGTTGTCAATGCGGTGGCGACTACTTACCAAAGTTCATACTTCGCCGCCCGCCGCCGCACTGTTGGTTCAGTTGGTGCTACGCTGCTTGGTTTTGTGTTCCCAAACCAGAACTCGGATCGGCGGTCTTGGACTCTTGCTCGTTGCTCACAATCAATGGCTCGTCAACATGCCTACCTCCTTGTGCTCACAGGGAATCCCACTCAAATCCGAGGGAGGATTTGGTACGAATATGTGGGAGTCGATGATATAACGATGATTTTGCTACGTAGTTCACGGGAGTAAGTCCAACTGCCATCGCATCTTGGATATCGATATATATAAGTCCAGAAGGTGACTGTTCCTGCTTTGGCGGGTCATTCGCGATGCTATTGCAACTGTGTTTTTTCTCCCCCCAAAAATACAAGTGAGAAATAACCGAAGCTCTCGGGTATTGTTGGGCTACACTTGGGAGGAGATCTGGGAGCATGGCGATGATCAAGTGGGGAATCACGAGTTTGAGTCTGAAGTCACATACTAGGAAGGAAGGAAGGTAGCTAGGTAGGTAGGTAGGTACTGAAAGCGACTGCAAGAATGTTGCATCGGCGGGTGGGCCATTCTCTCAATTCCGAGGAAATCGACATCCGGATCCCGACCTAATGGTTCCCCGGCTGGGACGGCGGTCAAATCACCGATTCTCCCAAGGCGCATACGTATGCCTTGCGGCGTTGGAGTTTTCCAATGGCTTGAAATTACCCAACAGAAATGCCATCTTACAGGGGATGTTTGATGGTCAGCATAAAAAGGGGGTGAGATTGGACCTTCTAGAATAAACCAGAACAAATCGGAAAGGCCGGAACCAGTCATGATACCTTGCGCCGCAATGGATTCGCTTGTGCATGACAAGAAAGCTTGGGCCGGCCACTTACTGGGATCTTGACAGCCTCAATCAGGTAATATCTTGAAACTGGTTTTGACACAGTTAAGAGTGTGAAGTGTCTGGCCAGCGTTGTTGGTGGTGCTTGTATGCAAATGTCGTTTGCTCAGGACTAGACTCGCGCCAAGGCCAGTAAAACGAATGGATGTGTGTGTAACGTGGATCCGTGAAACATCGCGACAGCCTTCACTTATTCCCGCCACTCAAAGCTTGCAGGAAAAGAAAGAGGAGCTGTGGATGTGGCCATTAAGTTTACAAAGCCACTACATACCTGTGGAAGAGTTCTTTAATACCAAGAGCACTAGGGTGCCCAGGTTACCCTAAACACTCAGGTGTTGCGTGCATGTGGTCCACCTTTACACAGGAGGAGAACACATGATGTTGGTTCTAGAATTGTAACAAGGTTAGCGCGGTAACCTTACCTGCAGCTTGTTGGGGGGAGTGTCAAATAGGAAGCAAACATTGGCAAATTCAAGGCCTGGCGTTGAGGTGGCTAGCGCTCTGAAGTCTGTGGTCATAGCCAACACTAGGTCTGGCGTGGCTCGGTGTGACTCTGTGTGTAACCACACTCATACTGATGTCTCAATTCCAAACTACCTACTGGCCAGAAGTCTGCGCTGGTGCTGCTATGAGCCTGCAATTGAGTAGAATTGCCCCAAGGTGAACTCGAGTCGCACAACTGTTATTACGGGAACTTTTCGACATCATTGACCCTTCCGTCACCATGGGTTCCATGTGTTCTATGAGGACAACAGTGTTTTGATGTTGGTGGTCTTGCTACGATCAATCTGCCTTGGACGCCCCCTCTTACCGGCCGTTTGGTTCCGTGGGTTGTAGGGGTGAACTGGTGCACAACGCGTAATCCCGGCCGAAAATACGCCGCAGAATTCGGGCCATCGCTCATCCTGTGGGAAGTAGTGCTGAGTCTGACCTGTCCTTGGGCTGACAACATACGTTTGTTTGCACCTTTCAGAGTGATTTTACCGTCAATACCCTGCAACGTGATGTCAGTTGCTTGAAGGTGTGCATATTTACTTTGCGGTTGCCATCTTTCTGGCGACGTTCCCAACCTGTCTGTTGCAGAAATGTTTTGGCTGCGAAAATCACATGTGGAGGTAGCCGAACCCATGTCGGCCCTTGGCCATCCCACATTGCAGATGGCGGGCAAACAAGATGGATAAACGTCAAATCCGATTTGCTTGAATACATCGTCATGCAGGCCGAATTCATTGGAATCTCTACTATATCAAACTGGTCGAGTCCATGATGTTGATTGGACGTTGTGGAGGCGTGGTGATGCCAAACAGGTAGGTAGGCAGGTAGATGCACCATAAAAATGGCGTAGTAAACCGGTTTCTCCGGCTGCTCCCCGTGAGCCGCTGTACCACCCAAGCGGATCTCGTGAAGATGACTGAACCAAGAACCCGTTCGGCGGACATTGGGTTTTTGGGTTGCATTTTCGCACATTGTCAGCCATCGCCTCGGACTTGGCCCGTCGGACAGCGGGCACGTGCTTTTCACACCGACTTCATTGGACCACACTACATGTAACCCTACAGATTTAAACCGGGTAAGTATCACTGTAGGGCTGCGTTTGCGCAACATGGGGTCTTGTGGTTGCAACATCGGAACGAACGGTTGTGGAAGTGGTATGGTGAGCAGAATGCAGTGAATGCAATTCATCAGTTCAACAACGTGCTGGCATAGGGGGGTATGTGTGCAGGCAATAGACCAGAGAGTCTTTGATACTGGCTCTACCTGTGCTGGTGGGCTGTGTTTAAGGAAGAGGCACACTTCAACCACATCTAGGCAGAACACTTGAATATTCGGATGCAAATGCGTAACTAAAGCAACGGCATGATCGAGTATCTAGAGAACATGGTACAGGAAAACACCGATCCCGGGTTGTTTGCGTACTGTGCCCCTTGTTCCACAAACAAAGTGCGCAGTCAACACCAAGACATGAAGTATGGAGCATGACGATAGGAAGGTACGACCCGAGGCGCTGTGGCAAACACTCCGGGAATTAGACATGACCGCGCCGTGATGATTACGCTCATGGAGCGGTGTAGGTGGTGGAGTGGTGGGTGTATGTAGTAGTGGAGTACTGAGGACTGGACTGGAACAAGGTCATGAAAAAAAGGTATAAAAGCCCCTTCACCTGTCCTTCATCAGGTTGTTCTCTTTTCTTCATCAGCTTCATCATCACACTCACAGCACTCAAACAACTTCTCAACTCCAACTCCATCTTCCAACCTTGTCTTTCAAGACCAACCTATCAACCAAAATGGCCAAGTTCGCTACCCTCATCATTGCCACCGTGGCTCTCCTCTCTGGTGCCCAGGCTGCCTGCCCTGCCAATGGTCGTTTCTGCGGCTCCGAGCTGATTGACGTCTACAAGTGTATGTCTCCCTCCTTTCTTGGAGAATGGTGTTTGCTAAGAAAATGGAAAATCCAGGCGTCGACCGCGCTACCCTCCAACGCCTCACCCCTCCCGGCGACGAGGTCAACACCGACATCTACCCGACCAACGGCAGCGGCCAGCCCCAGATCCCCAGCGCTAGCTGCAAGGCCACGGGGTGCCGCAACTCGAACGGTGACCAGAACCGGCCGCCTACCGTCTTTGCTCGGTGCAACTAGATTAGGTTAGACAGTTATGCGAGATGGTTGGTCAGCACATTCAGCCAAGTAACATGAACATGGGCTCGGCCGGACTTTTATGGGGTTTGAGGGCGCTGATGACGTAGAAGCCTGGAAGATGGGCGAGGTGGGGATTTCTTTTGTCATCTGTTTTTTCGCATAGACAAAAAACTTGGCTGGCCAGCCTTTCACTCACTCATGGCATCTGGTCCCTTCGTTCTTGATATGCTCCTGTGACAATGTGTTGGTGATACCACTGAATACCCCCAACTCGACCAAATACGGCCCTGACTAGAAAGGTCCCTACCTACCTACCTACCTACCTACCTACCTAGTATCTAGGTACCTTATACAGGTACCTACCTACCTAGTATCTTGGTACCTTACGTACTAGAAAGTTGATTACTCAGTTGCTGGCCACTAATACCCTAGAGCGACTCGAAGAGGAATCCTAATATCAAATTATCACTCTTAACTCCAAAGCGCATTATACCCACGTTAACAATCCTACAGAATCGATAGAAACCTAGAATTCCTTACAGATATTATCATGCAGGTAATCAGTGTCCCTATCACAGCAATATGACCTCGAGGCGAGTGGTACAGCAGCGCAGTCAAATGACTGGTACGATGGGCACTTGAACCGTCGATTCTAGTCATGTTCTCAAACTGTCAGTCATCAGCAGTCCTCGTTGCCAAACATAGCTGCTGTGCCCTTTGAATACCCGTTTACAGACCAATGAGACAGCTGAACTCACATTGATGATAGAAATACGGCCGAGATTTGCTCGTGTAACGCAAACAAACTAATATTAAGATAACTCTCTCGCAACCTAATATTGCATCTTTCGCCCAACCACGAAATCCAAAGCCAATGAATCAATGAACTCGAAGCTCATGTTTGCAGTGAAATACTACGTATGACTTCCTCTCGAGCCTGCATCTACCCAATATTAACCGAGCCTTGTCCGCCGAGATACCCCCCTCGCTCGCAACCTACGGCCCAGTCGTCCATAGAATTGACGACAACCGCCCCTCTTTGCTGGGTGCCTCGAAGGACGCCATTCGGGACCACTTCCGCCCTTGGATTAGCACACGCTCGGTCGAACGAGACGGACCCGGCGCTGACAAGCCGCGACTTGCCGATATACCTCCACGCTACCGGGCCTGCTTCTATGTTGATAAAGAGGTCATGGAATCGGCCACTTTGACCGAGTATCCTCTTTCCAGGTTTGTTATCAACCCGACTGGCTTCCATCTAAAGGTCGGTGACAAAGTGGTCCTCATTGACGCGCAATACGGCGAGCACTACCTAGACCTCGAGGAGGAGGATTTGGAGGAAGGTGAGTACGATCGTATTGAAGGCAGAACTTCGTTTGACGTTGGATGGCAGTATGTTAGACTGCCGCTATCTGCCAACATCTACGACACCATGTGCCAGCATCATGATGCTTGGGTTCAACCGTATTTCTTCCAGCGGCCCCCGGGCCGTGTGTGGGGGAGAACAATTAGATTGGATCGCGAAGATACCTACCTACGCGGGACTCACCTAACCATAATCCTGTTGCTGGTTTGCACTGCCTAACCCGCGATTGGACAGCTCAAACCTGGTTTACATAACCAACGATGAAGTCATTTTTCGGCGGAATGGTTACCCCGCTTATGCAACAAACTCAGGCATCACCCGGCATTACGTGTTGTATTCATACCTAGGTGCCTATCACTCAAACTTTTACTGCTCTCTTCTCAGGAGGTTGAGGATTATCTCGAAAAGAAATTAATCATATCCAGCTCAGCCAATTCCTCTCCTATACTCTTTCTCAACATCGTCATTACCAACCGACACTTTTTCAGGCTGTCCACCATGACGGATCCAACAACCCCGCAACGCCGCCCCTACACCGGCTCCTGCCACTGCGGTTTTGTCAAATACATCATCTACCTAACCTTTCCTCACAACCCTCCTCCAGCCAACAACCGACGCGGTCCCGACGGCAAGCTCCTGCAAAACATGTACCGGTGCAACTGTACCACTTGTCAGAAACTGGGGCTCATGCATATCCGTCTGCCCTCTCCGCCGGATGACTTTCAAGTTCTCTCGCCGCTGAATCCTCCAGAAGAGCTGGGCGATTATCAATGTTTTGAGAAGCAGATTCACTGGTTGTTCTGCAAAACCTGCGGGGTGAGATGTTTCTCTTTCATGGGCGAGAGTGAGACAGTAGAGCGGGAGGTCATGGACCCTCAGACGGGAGAGACAAACTCCATGACGGTTTGGAGTCCCAGGCAGGGATGGCATGAGGATATGACGCACTATCTGAGTGTGAATGGCTATACGATTGATGCGGGACAGGAGGGTTGTGACTTGCGGGAGTGGACGGAGAAGAAGTGGGTTTTGTATCTGGACTGTTTGCGTGTGCAGGACACGGGTCCGGATAGGAGGTACGAGAGGCCGTTTGAGGGAGGGGCTTATTGACTAGGCGGGGTGGGTGGAAATGGTTGGGAAACGCAGCATTCTGTCTACGTAGGAACCTAGGTACCTACCTACCTATTAACCTAGGTAGGTAGGTAGGTACTTGAGGCGGGTATATGGGTAATGTATAAAAAGAAGCGTCTATATTATTGCATACTTCAGGTACCTAACCTCTATAGTTATCCCCCACAACATTTTCTGTCCAAGTCCGGATTAGTCGTAAAGCCTGAGCCGAGGGTGAGGCACAGCGAGCACCTCCTCTGAGCTGAGGTGAGTTCAGGGAAGCGATCTTTGGGCCTGGTTATAGTTTTCTATAATTTAAAATGGGCTGTATGTGAGTTGCAGACCCAATTTTGTGACATCAGTTTACACCAAAGCACTAGCGTTTTCCTTTGCCCAGTATTGTATCTCTTCGCCATTCGGGATGCCTCAAAAACAGCCTTGTCGCAATTCTGCTTGTCGATTCAGAGGAAGGGGGCCAATCAGTCTGGGTGCTGATCTGGACCGCTATAGGAGAACCGAGATACGCGATAACGCGGTTGGAGTCGGGGAGGGTCGCGCCCCTTGCCTAAGACGACAGGTAGACTATCAAGCAAAGCTCGGCCACCAGAAACAGCCTGGTTATCTGCGACGAATCTAGCGGCGTGCTTGCCTAAATACATCATGAGCAGTGCAGGTACCTGTTTCTTAGGCCAGATAGCTATCAGAATCGCAGTGCACGGAGCAGAGGATCACAGGGGATCTGAACATGACACTGAAACAAGTACAGCTAGTTGCGGCTCCTCTCATCAATACGACTTCCAACAAGTACTTTTAGCCCTCAAGAACATAGCCGCCCCAAAACCACAACCGTTTTCAGCCACCCATTACAACCTTCCCCTACCCCCTACCCCCTTTCCCTTTCCCTTTCCCTTTCCCTTTCCCTTTCCCTTTGCCACCACCAGGACCACCACCAGGACCACCCCGCTTATCCTGGTACTCACACTTAAAGCTCAAAAATACCGGCTGCTTACTACCCGCCCTCGCAGTCCTCTGCGTCCCAACAACGGTGAAATGCGACCCGACACATTCCTTCTGCGAGTAGAAATTGCACGTCAATCCGCTTCCAACCTCAATGTGTCCGTAATCGAACCGTTCGTAGCCGTAATACCAGCATGTGTCGATTTCGTCTTCGAAGCCCATATATGTAGATGAGGGAATATCCTGGGAAGTCGGTCCTGAGACGGACGCGTCGATGTCGTAGACGGTGATCAACTTTATGTAGTTGCGGGTGGTTCCTTGGGGGTTGGGAATTGCGGTTGCGGAGTGGAGGGAGAGGGAGAGGAGGAGAGAGGAGAGGGTAGAGAGGTGCATTTTGGGTGGTTAATTTTTGCTATGTCTGTGGGAAATGGTTGTATAGTTGGGTAGTTGGTATATCTTCACAATGAAATTTAATGGGGGAGGGATGAAGAGAGATTGTCGAAACTTATAGAGATTTTATGTAGTTGATATCCCCTCTTACGTCCTCGTTGCGTGCTGCTATATATATATATAGTACGACATTGGCTGTGAATATCGCTTGTACCTTCCTCTTTCTAACGCTGTGGTTAAAGCTACAGAGATGGATTTATCGTGATCCGACGGCTGAGAAGCTTCTTATAAGCTGTAGAAGACATTTCACCTTAAGGGATAGATGACGCACGTTCGGGTCGTGAGTACCTACAGGCGCCACTTTTAATAGAACCAATTAAAAGCCTGCGCTTTATGGGTACAGCTAGGCAAAAAGTCGGACCGAGCGGGCATTACTGGAGCAGGAAATACAGGACATCTGCAATTTGAGGGGATATACTATATACCTTTCAGCTGCACCTTTAGGCTAATGTTTTAACTACGGGGAGATTTCAAGATGCCTACTGAATACTCGCCATGAGCCCAGACATTGACAGTTGACCTTCTGGGCCAATGTCTATTCGAGGGCTGGAACGAAATACTTGTAAACTGGGACACATGTACATTACACGTCCTTGCAAATACGCCGCGGATGGGCGCACCTAGGGTAAAGGAAAAGGATGCTCGAGGGTCAAAGCGACTTTGGTTATCACTCGCTCACGTTTTTGCCGGATGCCGCGCTTCGGCCTCGGGTAACTGTACAGTTAGGTGAAGGCGTTGGCAAAGACAGAGAGGGTAGAATAAAAATCTTCCCGGGGCAGGTGAAGACTTGGAAACTCTCAATGAGGTTGATTTGAATCGGAAGTCGGGATATTGTGGCCGGCGTTGGCGTTGGATAACACCAACCCCGGTTGTAGCCGTTGCCGCTGTTAGTAAGGGAAATTACCCGGTTAGTACTTGACCCGTACCCATGGGAACCCCGGCGTTTTCTTCTAATTTTAGGTTTTAGGTCAATGATGGCCGATGCGGCTGAGGCTGCGAAAGATGAGAAAAGATCGGACTTCATTCCAAAGGATCATTAGCCCGAAAGTGATGCGGGGAAATAAGGTAAGAGCACTTTTTACCCCTGGTTTTCCTCGAAATGGAGCAACCTCCCCCTTCAGCTTCAGTACCAGCTACCCCGCAGAGAAATGTTGGTGTTCATGGTAATGGTTGAATCCGAGAGACAGGTGCTCTAGTCTCCTGGAGAAAAAAATCTGACCAATCCTAAGGATCTCCCACTTTCTCACCATTTTGAGCGTATGCTGTTAGGAGAGCCGACTAACAGAAAGAGGTTAATAGGGCTGATTTCTTCGAACAAGGAGGTGTTGCTTGCGGTAATAGCTAACATAATCCCAAGAAAAGTTTACGTAGGTAGGTGCCTAGGTAACAAAAGTCTTGTTTGTGCCGTTGACCTCATCAGCGATCAGCAGTCCCGGCCTTCGTGATTGGCTGGGCAGCATAAGCCGAAAATAATTCCGCCATATCCTAATCGAATAATTTTCTATCCAAAGCCTACTACGGGAATCCTCGAAACCTTCACTTCTAAATAATGACTGTCTGGTTCGTATATACCTCAGTTATCGTCAAGACCCCTAACGACTCCACTTATGCCCCAAATTTCTCTCTACAAACCTTCAACTTCTGTCTTAATCAAATACTCAAACTTCGGATTTCCAGTGCAGGATTATGCAAGATAAATGGATATATGTTTTGCTAACCCTTTTATCGGCATACTTGTATGAACGGCTTCGACATTGGGTTTATCCTGGGCAGCGACACTAAGCTTTCTTACACCACCCACACATTCACACTTGTGGAATCCAAGGTTGCCGTGTTTCTGACATTATATACGGTACCTGAAATCCACGGACGGGTAGGCCACGCTAACGTCCACTTTTAAAAATACCCCAGTACAAAAGTCCACAGCTTTCGTTAGCGCTGCTAGCGTGAGGAGAAAATGGTACTCGCTAATCCTAACCTTTTGCTTCACTATCGCAATGTTATATTATAAAAAATATCTCTTAATATCAAAGCGCATACGAGCTCTCGACATGCCCCCATTTCTGCCTGCCTGCCGCCTGCCCACATTCTCGACGCAATCAGGCAAAGCGGTGTGGCTAGAAAACCCTCAAGCCTTAGTTTCGTGCCTAGTATATACCTGAGGTACTTGGTGATAGGTATCACAACAACCCGACGCTAAGTAATCAGGTTTTATATAACGAATTTTTTTTTTTTTTTTAGACCCTCTATCTTGCCAGGAGTTTGGACCGAAATATTCTGCTTCTCGAGGTCAGCGACACAAAAACATGTCCGGCGTTAACACATGGTTGGTGAGCAGACGACCGACGTCGGTCTTGGAAATGTCAGCACAATCGTGGCGAATGTGCCACACTAGCCCGTAGAACAGGCTGAGGTTTGCATTGGCAGCCTCGTCAGACTTCTTCCGCCGATTGTCCTGCTGCTCATCATCCTCGCCATCTTCGCCATTCGCGTCGACGCTACACGGGATCCCGAGCATGCGACGGATAGCCAGGTAATCAGAGAAGGAGCGAAGATAGAGCTGGCCGGCAAAGAGGAGCAGCAGCAGGATCTGTGTGCGCGACGGGGGACCCCAGCCGGCAGGCAGTGGCGGTGTGGTGTACAGCGTCAAGTCCTCAGCCGAGCGTGTGGCGAGCTGAGTGCGCGGTGCGAATAGGTGCAGCGTGGCGGTAGCGGCACGGGACTGCAGGGCCGGTAGTAGGGCGTTGGCTTCTCCGGGACTCAAGATGACCATGATGAGCGCTTTGTTGCCTGTTCCCTTTGCCGGTGCGGTTGCGATCCATTGCACCGGCCGGTAGTATGCATCGGATTTGTGCATAGACGTCGGGAGCTTCACCGTCCGGGCGAAGTCGGCCGTTACGAGAAGCTCGCCGTCACCCGGCAGGAGACGGAGACGGAGGCGGGAGAGCATGTCGCCGAAGCTGCTGTTGGCGAGTGTGCCAAGGGCGGGCTGAATGGCCTTGGTTCCGGATCGTATCACGCCCTTCATGACAAACCGCTTGACGTCGGGATGGAGCGTCGGTACGAGCGGCTCCACCGCCAAGGGCCGTTCAATCTGCCGCTCCTCCTCGGCTTCTGCCGATAGCTCACGCTCTCGCTCTTCCCGAAGCCCCCCCTCCCCCGCCACTCCCAGTTTTGCCAGGCGTGGTGATGGCCCAACGAGGCCGTCACCGATCCCGAGGGATGCGCAACGATCCTGGATGAGCGCTAGCTGGGCAGCTCGCCGTGCGAGGTCGACAGGCTGCACCGGTGATGCATCCGTGCGACCCGAGTCCTGGCGACCCGGACGGTAACGCTCTTCTAGAGTCCGCGACTCTTTCTCAAGGAACTGGCAAGCCACCTCAAAAGTCATTCGGCAGCCCGTCGGGCGCTTGACGCTCTCCCAGAGTAGCGTCTGGCGCTGGTGCCGCACACCCTGGGCAACCCACAAGGGCGCGAGCTTGCGGAACTCCTGCCAGGTCTCGCTGATGGACCAGCATAGGACATCAGCCACTCCAATCTCGGAGTCCTCGGGCATGTCGCAGAGCGCTGTAATCTTCCGTCGCGTTTCAGCCGGGACCATGAGGGAAACTGACTGGCCACGACCAAGTTTCCGCATCCGCATGCACGCTGTGTCGTGGTAAACAAGAGAATAAAGTTAGATTATGAGAATAGAGGAAAGAAAAAAAGAAAAGAAAAAAAAAAAAAAAATCTCACCTTGTACGAGCCGGGTTTTGGTCAGGCCGGGTCCCAGCATCACAGCTGCGCGGTAGTGATCCGGGAGGCGTAGGTCAGTGCCACGCGTGTGGGCTTCGTCGAGAAAAA
>Ga0247763_1000390_pt1 | contig 25930 bp, 20 predicted proteins | sample UWRJL141409B4_FD_179926 | JGI IMG/M metagenome (GOLD analysis project Ga0247763, IMG submission 179926) | Plant litter microbial communities from Arlington Agricultural Research Station in Wisconsin, United States - UWRJ-L141-409B-4 | ecosystem: Environmental > Terrestrial > Plant litter >...
CATGTGCATCAATGCCATAGAATTGCTCCTCGCCGACCAGCACTTGACTGGGGTGAATGATACATCTTTCTTACCTACCTACCTACCTACCTACCTAGGTAAGGTACTTTGTTTACAACAGTTTTACCGTACTACCACGCATCCAGTCCTACTTTACCGCCTGAACTGCGCTGTCACACTCTTTTGAAAAGCATGGGCAGGGGACCAGCACGGGATGGCGAAGAACGCCGGTTGAGTGAAGACAGCCAAACAGATCTAAAAATAAAAATAAAATATAAAATAAAATATCCTATGATGTGGTCCACCCAACTGGCCGGCCCGATCCAGTGTGATGTTGCCAGTCCAGTACGGTCCATGTTTTCTGGGGCCTGAGTTTATCATGTTATCAGCCTAACAATAATGAAGGACGAACAAGCGAGGCGTCATAATATCCCAGCACCATGGCCATGTCAGTACCTGGATGAGAAAAAGCCAGCTGCAGAACAACTTTGCCCTGGGTGGAAACAAACCAAGATGGAAGATGGGTGGTCAACAGCAAGCTTGGAGAATAAAAAATTGTTCACTTGAGTTACGTAAGTTTATACGTGGCGGGTGGGATGTTAACACCGAAACTGCTGAGAAAAACACCAAGTCTCAGAAAAAGAAGATTCCAGCCAAAAAAGATAGGCCTGGGAGATATGCAACTCGAGAACAGGAACTCAGGCAATGGACTTGACTTTGCATTGCATTGTGGTTTTCTATTGTACCCAGGACACATTTACTCGCGCTCACGCTATGACGCGTACCCTCTTTGTACCACCACCAACGCCTCTCTGATCCAGGACCCCTGTGCCGATGGCTATGGCGATGAGCTGGCTGCAAATCCATCAGCCCTCAAAGCAAAAGCATGTGCGGGTATCATGAATCTTGAACAGACAGGATATTCTACCAGACATCCGCGATTTTCACGCCAGGGACTCCAGCCTCAACCCCCTCATTGCCAAAGCCCAATACCACCCAGCTCTGATGGCATGAGGTCGGCCGTCATCCAAACCTATCTTCAAGCTGACTCCTTCTCCAGAGCCTCCAACTCCTTGATGACTGCCACCTTGGTGCCAATCTTCTTCATTTGTGTGTCCTCAAGCTTCTCGCCACCCGCAAGACGCATCTCCAGGTCCTCGATTGCCCTAATCTTTTTCTGGAGACTACGAATCTTCTTAGCGTTGGCACTCTGGTTAACCCCAGCATCGCCTCCTAACGCAAGAGGAGCGCCTCCTTGGGGGAGGGGCTGCGAGAGATCTTGCTGAAACTGGCCCGGCCGCTGACCAGGCCGACTCTGCGAGCGCGCGCGATGCGTGTTGCTACGGTTGCGAACTGGCAGGCCATTGTTATTGCGAGACTGGCTGCGCGAGTGTTGGTGATGGTGAGCCCCTCCTCGCCGCTCGGGGCTGCGTCCCTCACCACCAGATCCACTCCCAAATTCGCGAGGAGGTGGTGCCAGTCCTCCCTCGGAATTAGAAGGAGCACCTCCGCCCTCCTTCGCCTTCTTGTTGCGCTTCTTCTTGTTCTTTAGCGCCGCCTTGGACAAGTTGTCATCGCCATCGCCGCCGTTGGCTGATGTCGCTCCAGGGACCGAAGAAATATCGGCGAACTCGGCACCTGGAATCGCACGGCGGGGTCGTTCGAACCGATTAGTTCCGATCAAAGGGGTTCCGTTGGTGACAACGTGGGCGGCACCGCCCTCGTCCTCCCGCTTGAAGTGTAGCGGAGTTGAGGAACCCCGCGCACCAGGTGGACGGTACGCTCCGGCAGGCTTGGACGGCGTCTTGATAGTGCCCAGATATGCTAGAGCAGAGGCGTGCGGGGTCGGCACAGGGTTCAAGGGGTCGCCTCCCGGCAGGTTCTCAGGAGCGACGGGCCGCCACACGACATTGTACAACTCGACAAACTCCTCGTTGTACATGATTCCGCCTCCCACGTGCCAGAGCTTCACACCATTATCAACCCGGAGGCGCGGCGAAGTGGTTGCCGTCATGATGTACCGACTGTCGGGGCTCCAGACGCAAACGCTAGGGTTCCCACTCTCGATCATGCACACTTTGCGGTAGTCTTTCTCAACATCGTAAACGTCGATTTGGCCGGCCAAGTTGCCAAAGCCAGCAACCAGAACGAATCTCGCATCCGGCGAGAAAATGATGGTGTTGCGAGGGCCGATCGCGAACGAATGGGTAGCCACAGCCCGCTGGTTGAAGATGGTCGTCTTGGCAGGCATGTAGCCGTACACAACACCAAACTCTTTTGAGTTCGGTGACCAAGAAACGTCGTGGATTGGGCCTTCTTTGTCAAGCGTAACGCGGGCATCGAACGAACCATTTGCACTGAGAAGGTACATGTTCGTCTCGCCATAGTAGCTTTTGTTAGACTTGTCCACCTCTGTTTGTGCCAGCACAATCAGGCTAGTTCCCAGGGCATTCCACTTGAGTTGGACCTTGTCGCCCTTGAAGAAAGTCTTCTGCGAAATCGGGCTGGCGAATTGCGGCACATTGTAGACCTTGACTGACGCAGGTTGACCCTACTTGCTGTTAGCTTGCTGCGGATTCGCATCTCGCCGCTCACCATACCTTGCGCTCCGGAATGAAGACGGCCACGTTCTGGCTCCGACCAGGGGCGACGGCAAAGTCAGCGACACCCTCGGCCCGGAGCTTGTTCCAGACCGTAGATAGGTCGCCGCTGCTGTAGAATTGAACTTCGTTGGTCACGAGACGCGCGCAGAAGCGCTCGTCGTCGGTATACTGCAGGTTCCAGCCCGTCTGTGACTTTTGAACAAACTTTCCAAGCGGCTGCCTCTCTGCTCCTTCCGCTGGCTCCTCAATAGTGCGCCAGACCTTGAGGTTCTTGGTAGCGTCGCCATTCTCGTCCTTGGAAGGGCGTTCCCAGGTGCTTAAAAAGCTGCCCCGCGGGGAAAAGCTGAGGTCGTAGACAGCTTGGATTGGCAAGACGGCCAGCATATGGCCGACGGAAGCATCGGTTACGAAGACGCCGTCGTTAGTGGCGTAAGCGAAATAGCGGCCGCATTGTGAGTATACACAGCACCGGAGATTCCCTTCGGGCTTTTGGAACCCAGGAAGCGCCTCGTAGACAGGCGCAGCGTCGAAGACGCCGATGGCCTTCTGGGTTCGGTACGCAAACTGCAACGGACTGGCCATGACTAGTCAAAGTCACAGGTGATCACGATTTGCAGAATGGTGGAGGGGTAGGGGTAGGCCTTCTTCTTCCTGCTTGTGATTCTTGAACGGCAGTGGGATTGGCTCTTTGCCGGGAAGACGTTCTGGTCGGTGCCTGACGAGAGTGCTGAATCTCGGACGGGATCGTAATTTGGTTCAAACGGGTTACTTTTGTTTTTGTTTGCGCGGGATTTGCTGAACCTAGGCGCGTGCTGACAGCAGTGGCCGGTCTCGGAAGATTTGGTGAGATGCGAGACGGAGCGTTGAGATTTGGTAGCCCAATTGGGATGGGGAGCAAAAGTTGCTGTCGACGACGGTCTCGGGGAGGAAGCAAGGCGGAGATGCGCAAAAGCGGACCTCGTTCGAAGAAAAAACCGGGACGGGTGGGTTCCGGTCGAGAGGCGCACTCTGGTTGGCAAAAAGTCGGAATCACGACGACGACGAAGTAGACTTATCGGCGGTTGGCGGACGGGAAACGGCGGACGAGCTCGGCAAGCCTTTCAGCGTGACAAAGACGTCCCACACGTGTGTCCGAAAGAATAAACCAGCCAACAGAACGGGAAGCAAAAAAAAGAAAAAGGCACCCTAGGGGGAAAATTGGCAAAGGCGGTGCGTGACGGGGCGGGCGTTGGAGGGGGTGAGAAGGAGAGGTGGGAGGAAGAGAAAGGAGTCGGGTGCAGTCCCACAATATCGTGATTTTATTTTTTTTGCCTTTTTTCAATGCCTGCTGAATCAGTTTTCGGGCGGGTCCACTCAGTTGTCGCACAGCAGGGCTAGCTGGCTGGCGGTCTAGGCTCCTCGCCAACGGCCCAACGCCGCCAAGAGTTTCGTTGCCTGACACCCAGCCAGCACATCATTGCCCAGCTGGTATGTTAAACTACCGCCGCTGACTCTTGCGCCGCTATTGTACAGAAAAGGAGGGGCTCGAGCCAGACTGCGAATAACTAGCCCGCCGCTTTCGATTGCTTGTTGCCATCGGAAAACGAGCAGACGATGATGGTGTGGATATTGTGCAACCTTCTCCATACCGAACCCGCCTTGGCCGCTTGAGTTTCACCTAGCCCCACATTGCGTATCAGCTGCCCAGGGTCGACGGCTTCTTCCAGCTCTTGAAATCATCACAGCAACCACTACCGAGCTTTGTCAAGACAATTTGCGATATGTGATTTATACGCGCCGAGCATCCGTAGCTTGCATGCTTGATTAACAGTTCATAAACGGTAAGCTCACAACGTGCTCCTCAGTAGAGCACAGCATTAAGCCCTATCTGTGTCTCATAGAGGCGCTAGCTTTAACTTTCCACGTTTTCCGCCGGTTCCCAGACTTTGAACATTCAAAGTTGTAATTTTATTCTGCCGAGTCGTCAACTGAAGACGGCCTCTCCGTGTTGTTGTCGGGATATGTATGGTTGAAAGACGAGAAACCCCTACCCTTCAGCCCATTGAGGACGAATGTTAGTGGGTTTGGATCCTGGAAAGGACGATCAACTTCCTAGATCCGTGAAGGATCTCGAGACTGCCGAAGAAGATTTATGGTTTCCAACTTCTCGAATTAGTGTAGGGTGACTTCTCATGCCTCTTCAACAGCCGTTTTTCTTTGTGGAGTCGAGGACGCTGCTTTTTCCCAAGCACTGGCCAGGTTGCGGCCCCACCACGAACGGCAACAACCCTGGTAACAATATGGGGGTCCTGGTTCAGCCTCAGATTTTTGATTCAACTTCCGATCAAGACGAGGCCGTCGAGCTGCCCTCTGGTCCTGATATCTTCATCGATCAACATTGCAGCTGAAGTTAGCCGTCAAGTTTTCCCTCACGCCGCGTACTCTCCAATCGCACTTAATGTAACTGATATTGGAATAGCACTAAAAACTTTACAACGACCTGCCTTTCATTGTCGTACAGGCAGGCTCGACATTCTCAAGTTTCGCCCACGGTTAACTTGCAAAACAAAAACGATGCCTTATTTAGGTCGTCTTTTTTCTCTTCTGTCAATCTTATTGAATGCCGGTCCCAATTTGGCAGCAATCAATGATCTATTTCGCCTGTTGTCGTTTGCTGGTTGTCAGGGGGGCTATGACGTCGTTGTTTTGTTTGGCGAATGGGTGATGATGACATAGTGCACTAACGTGGACCGGGGCACCATCCCCCCTTTTCCTCCAATCCCTCTGGCATTCTCTTATGATGTCCTTTCCATTCGTTCAAATCCCGCCCCAGTGTGAAGCTTTTCTCACAGCGTGCGTGCTTCATCCCTAGCTGACCTTGTAGAAACAACTCATAATAACCACGACGAATTGGTTTTATATTGGTAAATACGATGGCTGTTCTGGTCTGTGATACACGTACACACCAAGACTCAAATACAGTTTGCGCCATCCCCCTTTGATCTACTAGGTTCGACCCGCCGCTCCCGCTCCCCGCACCTCCTGTTCGGTTCTCGAAATTGCCGTCTTCTCGAAATTGCCGTCGAGAGATCTGATGTTGTGGCTGATACGAATAACGAGCCCGTGATTAGCGTTCAGCTCCCCTCCCTCCTCACTTGCCTGGCCGTGGATCATCCACCATTGCTCGCCCTCAATACCTCTCACATTCCTCCCAGCTACAATCCGCTCATCGACCTTTCAGATTTGCTATCTCCACCCCGTGCTCCACCTCATCACGAAGAGGTATTTGCTTAAAGCTGCCGCGGTGACATATCAGCGAAGATTATCGAGCCCACGGTTGGTTGTTGGTTGAACATGGCGCAGTACTTCTTCCCATGTTCTTTTAACCCTCCTTCTTGGCACTTCATGGCCATTGCCGTCCCTCACGGAAAGAAACTGTGTTCTTCCGTCATGGTTCTCCTGCATCCAGTCTGGCACGTGTCTGGACCCTTCTTCCCTTACCCGAGCACCCTCAAATTCAACCATCGGCTCACTGTACTGGCTCGCGGGTCGCCCAACTGTGGCGGTGCCCTGTCGTCTGTTGTGATTTGCGGATTCACAACTGTGGCAAATTGAAACTTGAGCTTCCCTCGTCCACTCATGGTTCCTTCTCCTGAAGACCCTGTGGCGGGCGATGTGCCGAAACCCCTGCTATGCAGGTTGTACCGTGATCCAGGAGCCCCACAACTTGTTTATCCTGCAGATGTCTCCTGCAACCATCCTGTCAGAAGGCAAGCTTGATTGAGATAATGAGGTACATCAAAGTTGGTACGCGCTTCTGCATGCCTGGGTCTCCTAGTTACCGTCTTGAGTATTCCCACCCCCCTCCCCCACACCAGCCTCACTCAGGAGCGGAACTGTCTAACGATCCCATCCCTAAGGGGGAAATACTCGCCACAGACACGTCAACAGCCACAGCTGAGAATGAGGTGAGGATAGGCCAAGTACCACTGTTCGTGTCGTACGATTATGCAGCTGTCCCTGCTTCGTACCATACATGGAAAAACTTTAGCAAAGACTTGCAGCCCGGCGCGTCCCCCGGACTGGTGTTGTGCGGTACGCCGTGCGGAGGCGAAACGGACGGCTGAGGATGCCTCTCTCCTCGCCCCATTCCTTCGGCAGTCTCCCTCTTCTCCACACTGATCGGCAGCCGCATCTCCATATCCGGAAGGGAGTGGCGGAGGGCGTGGGCGTGTGAGGAACGAGTAATGGGGCCCGAGACGCCGGGAGCTGGAAGACCCGCGCGGAAGGACGCTTCCCTTCACCCCTACCGTAGACTGCACAATCACCCCGCTGTCCAGCCCCTTTCAGCACGGTGAGCTGGCGAGCACTAGCGGACTGTGGCGAGTGAAGGGTTTCGAAGTACCGATACAAGCCACCAAGCGTGACCCCCATGGAGCAACCGGCAGTATTCACTTGCATGAACTGCATGCTGTCGCCGCGATCACGGCTGCAGTAATGACGAGAGATTGACGGGAGGTATGGCTGCGCTGCGACGCAACCTAATCTCATTATTCCATTTCCAGGGTCCTCTCCCGCAATGATGGTTCGTTGTCGCTCAAAGTTCCCAAGTCAGGGGTCGCAGCGGAGCGGTTAGTAGGCTGTTGAACGCTTCGCTGAGGTTAGCGTTACAATTCTGAGGAATCGAACGACTCTCTGCGTTGAATTTTCGCAGCACACTCGAAAAGCGTGATTCCGGAAAGCTCAATAACGGCCATCTGATTGGCACATTGTTTGCGATAGAGTGGCGTGCCGCAGATTGCCCGACTGTTTTCGTTCGTGGCCTTTAAAAGGTGAGAATTCTGACGGAACACTGCTGCCGGAGCTAGAACCTCACAGCGGATAAGGTCATACCGCAGCTTAAGAACCCAGGTATGGACTATCATTGTCGGACATTCGGACAAGTGGTCGGCAGGTACTCTCGACGTGCTCTCGGTTGAGGTGCAGGCGCTGAGACCGGCCAACTGCTTTCATGTGGTGAGTCGTACAGAGACGGCAGTCTGCTGGAATGGAGCTCGACATACGTGGTGGGATGGTCGGTTCAATATGCGTTGGCAGTGTCGAAGGTAGATTGGGACCTCAAACCTCAGCCTCACCGGCTTCAGTTGCCTGATGCCGAGGGGTTTGCGGGACTGCTCCTGTTTACTCGTGAACAAGTCACATTTGCAGCCTGGCGATGTTTGGAGGAGGTATTCTGGCCGATCCATGGCCTTCTTCATGATTAAGATCGGCGAGAGTCGCGATTGCTTCTCCCAGCCCTTTCGAGCTTCTAGGATAAATAGCGCCATGGCAGAGACGTTGCTCTTGGCTAGGTACGCAGTGACCACCGCCGCATCGACGAGTTTGTGTCTATCTCAGTGCTCAGTGCGTTGGATTAGAGCATCCCGCCGTCGTCCGGCGAAGAATGCGCAAGGGGTACTCGTAGCCGCGCCTTCCCACAACCAAACTGGGTCATGTTAGCACGGTCAATTGGCGATTGGTGGTCACTTACTTGTTCCTTCCCTCAGTGCATCTGCTCATCTGAACTGGCATTGACTGCGAAGCCTGAGCAGGTGGCGCTGTGCTCCAGTCAGGGGTAACCTGGAAACTTGGTGCAGGAAACAAAATGGGCCTCCACGAGATATTCGCCACGTTCCGGACACAATTGGGGATGTATAAGGTAGGGAGAGCAACTTCGCTATTTCTATTTTTATTTGTTTGTTCGCCATCCGGCCAAAGTCCCTGAAGCCATATCCTCGTGCACTTTTGCAACCCTCCGGATCCACCAGCCGCCAGCCAGTCCCAGCCGCCCGCCCAACCAACCCCCATGCCACTTACTGTCCAAGTCCGTTGTGCTCTATTGCCGTGCCGTTCCCGAGCCAGAGCAAACCGCCCAATCTCGTTCGTGAAACAACTCACACTCCCTACGAGGCTCAAGGGGCAAGAACGTGGAACCCATCTCCATCCAATCCCCCTTGACAAAACGACATCCAATTCCGCACCTATGCGAATAATGCAGAGAGCAACCCCCAACCAATGCGGAGAACCCGGTACGTACTGAGAAGGAGCCGCACGAACAACGCAAGACACAAAGAAACGTTGGAAACCTCGGTACCGCGCGCAGCTGTTCGGCGGTGTGTGTGTGGCGGGGGAAAAGCTCCGGTTGGCCTCTGGCCTTTACCACTAACACTGCAGGTAAGATTGCCAGCCTGCCGCCACAAGCACGTTTTGAAACGCTAGGGTTCCGGCCCGGGGAGACGAGACGGGGCCATTTACCGATACATCTCTCTCCATGCCGACCCATGCTATCACAGACAATGGGATATAATGAGATGAGGCGAGCGGAAGGGGGGTTTGAATGTGATGAGACTGAAGTGCAACAATTGGTTGACCCATTTTCTCACGCCCTTGCGCTACCCTACCGCCCTACCAACTACCAGATGGGACAACTTGCAAAAGCCCTCCGTTTGTGCGATGGGTGTAGCTGACCCGTTCCGTTTTGGCAGGTAAGACCTGGGACTCGCCAGGTGGGCGCGAGGCCCAGGATATTACAGCGTTGCATAGCAAATATTGACACCTTAACCCCCTTGAAAATGCTGGACATTAGGCGCTGTAAACGGCCGGCATTGGCTATCGTGATCTCGATGTCGTCTATAACTACACACGTAGGCTTCCGTTCAAGAATGGTACGCTGCCCGAGCCAACACACCTCGCACTTGAGAGAGTCTCATTGCATCGGTCGAATTCTATGCCGGCAGGACCAATTGCATATCGCCAAACGTCATAAATGGCAAGCAACAATAAAATTCTTCCTCGACATTAGAACCTTGATCCCAGGACATCATACTCGAGAATACAAGTGAGAATCCGCTGAATTGGTGGTATCTTCGAGAATCTCGTACGCTACCGGCTTGCTCCTATTAACACTCCCTGGGGTGGTTATTAGCCCGATGGCATTCATTTCGTGAGAAAGTACGCCGAAAAACAAAAGAGTCATAAAATCCTACAGTAAAAAGTAGTCAATCAAGAAATGAACGAGCGTACCGAACCGAGAAAAGCCCATCTGAGTCAAAACATGCGTGCCCACCATCCGAGGTCATATACCCGGCTTTTGCAACCCGCCCCCCTCCCTAAACCCAACAGGTACACAATCCACAAGAGAGGAACATATCCAGTCTAGCGCGAAGATATAAAGCCCAGGTACACCGCAGAGAGAGAGAAACAACCCAAAAAAAACCGCCCCTGCTAGCAAAGGGCCATGGTATCTCAAGAGAAAGACATCAAAACCCCAAGAACATCGTAAAGCTGAATGTGGGATGACAGGCCAGGCTTTATAAAATCGTGGTAACGTCCCATTTGAGCCCAACATTTGTGGCGGCCCCACCCTCAAGCTGGCCAGACATCCTAGACATATTTTGAGAGCATATCGGGCTTTAAAAAGATAGCCGTAGTTCAAAAGAACGTTGCATCGTCGTTGTAGGAGATACCATTTCGGTCTCACCAGGAGCATCAATAGACATCTCCCATTCCCGCTTCAGAGGGGAATTGAGCTCGACAATATCGAGAATCATGTCTTGGCCCTCGGGAAGCTCTCGTATCATATCATCATCCATTTCAACTTCTATCCCACGTGGGAGAACCCGTATCGTGCGGGTGACGCCATTATGGTTGAAACTCCACTTTGCTGCTATCCGCGTTATGAACTCCCGGAGTGTCCGCTGCGTCAAATAGACAGCGCGGTGGAGTTCATGAGCTGACGGACTCGGCAAACTTTTCCGGGCAATGTAAAAGCAGGCAATAGCTTTTGTTGGTCGGTCAAGCGGCGGACGGTACGCCGAGTCAACTCCCAGTGCCTCAATCCAGCCAGTAAAGTTGCCTGCCTCGTCAGTTTGCCGTACCTTGGTGGGCTGGTCTGATCCTTGACGCGGGGGAGAAGGATCGCTGGTAGAGCCATGCCGATATTCCTGCCAGTGTGGCTTGGCCGCACTCACTGATACTTGGGAATGCAACGAGAGAGAGCTCGGAGATGGCGACACCAAGGATGAACCGGCAACAGAGCTGCGCTCGCTTCGCCACGCATTCCCCTCCCTTGATTCCACCTTCGTCAAATCGAGAGAGTCGCCGGGTAATGCGACAGGGTGGAGATCTGGGTCATCCAGCTCGTCGCCCCGGAGATAGAGAACGCTAATAGGTCGTGTGCTGGTGAACATATCTTGCAGCGTCTGCAGCTTGAAGTGAAGGTCCTCCTCGAGAGCCATCCGAGGTCCACCGCCAGCTGAGCTTGCAGAAGACATTGACCAGGTTCTCTTGTGTTTCTGGATTTTGCCGGGCCGTTGTGCAGTATTGCCTTTAGATTGGGTACCACCTGATCTTTTTCTCTTCCCAAAATCTTTCATTCCACTCTCTGCTTGCGCAATTTGCTGCTTCAGTTTCTCGATGGTTTTTCGAACGTGAGCGACATCGTTCGACAGTTTGCGCTCAGCGCCGTGATCTCTGAACAACTTCACTTTGCAATAGCATATCTCAGCCGTCTGATCGGTGGGAGCTGGGCTAGAATCGGTACTCAATAAATGAGTCTTCGCACAGAGCCGGACAGGTATGCCCTTGACTCCTTTCGAGTGGCTAAAGTCGGTCGAAAGAAAGTTGAAGCGAACATTGATGTTACACTCGACCGCCCCGTTGACACCTGGAATCCAAATGACAGAGAATCCATCGAAGGAAGAGGTCTCGAGTTCGATGCGGGTTCGTTTATCGTCGGTATCGGCTGGCTGCCCTCCCTCAACGTATTCGACGGCCTGAAGCTTTCCGCCTCGTTGGTGGGCCTCGTTTGTCCCACGGCCCTCTTTCCACAGACTCCAACATACACCGGGCTTCTGGCGCTGTTGTTCATCCTCGAATGATACGCGAACGAATGTCCGGAAGCGAGTGCCCGGTGCTATTGGAAGCGAAGGTGTGGTGTCGACAACCGTGAGCGAGTACGCTTGTCCCTTGTTAAGGTATGTGACCGGTATTTCGTCTGCGCTCTTGATCATAGCGGTCGGTGCATTGAGTGCCGTGTGAAAGCGGAACTTCTCCGCTGAAGCTGGAAGCGGGACTGCCATGTTCACGCTAAACTGCCTTGATGGCATCCCTACCATGGGAGATTGGCCCTGAAAACTGCTATCAATTGAGCCGATCCTCTCGTCTGCGGGATCAGAATCCATTGGAGACCCGTCTTGATCCATAGTTTCATAGCCTGTGTCCTGATGCAAGAAACTCGACGGCGCAAACGATGACTGAGGCGGCGGAGGCTGAATGAAGGGGCCAAAGTTGTGGAACTGGTGATGATGGAACCCGTGATGGAACCCTGCCATGTCCATCGTCACGGCGCCATGGTGAACCCCGCCTTCGGTGGTGGGCATGGACAAGGGCGTGCCGAGACCCATTCCAAGACTGAGTGTAGGCGTGTGTAGATCACCAGCTTGGGGGTGATACAGTGTATTGGTCCCTCCGGGAGTCGGCGTGTAGTACCCCGGAGCATGGTGGCCAAAGTTGGTGAAAGAAAATGAGCCCGGGTCCAGCAACGAGGGTGTGAAGCGCCATGGTTCATTTGAGGCGCGAGGCGTAGGGTCTTGGTCCCGAAAGCCTTCATGTGGAAGGGTATGGCTTCTATTGTTAGTTGATCTTGATTAGTTTGACATGAAACCACATGAAGTGTCAAAACGGGCAACGAATATTAGAGGAGAAAAGACAGTTAGGGACATAACAGTGACATACCTCTCCGGGGCGGTCACGGGTACATCAGGTTGAGTAGTGGCAACGGTTTTGCTTGGGGCTGCTGCCGCCGAAGAAGTGGTGGCCGCTGCGGCCACTTCAGGGAATTGCTGTCTGAAGTTGGCCAACAGCTCATCACCAGGCTTTTGAGAGCTCGTCCTACGCAGTGGTCCGATGTTAGACAGCTTCTCCCATCCGCCTAATCCGAGGTTGGGACTTTGTGTGACTTACCTTTGACGGAACATGGTGTGAAATGAGTCACGGGTGATTGGAGTACAATCGGGCGTGAGTACTGGTAGCGACTGGTCGGGTCTTGAATGTTGTTGTTGTTGTTATCCTCGCGTCTCCAATGTTGAAGGTTGCCCGCTATGAGTGCCGAGCAACTGAGTACACCCTAGCCTTCCAGCCTCATTGGGGTGATGATGGTGGGGAATTTCAGGACGGCACTGGGCGTGTGTGTGTTACCCGGGACGTCACTGGCGCGGTGTGTAAGCGGTGTCTTCAGGACGTCAAAATTGGTGTTGCGAGAAACGAAAGAAAAGGTCCAGACAAAACTCTGGCCAGTGTGTGCGTTAAAGATCACGAAACGAGAGGCTGGAGAATGGCAAAACAAAGGACAATGGGAAAGTAAATGCGTCGGCACTGGCTTTTAGAAGTTTCGCATCTGCAGAGGGGTGCGGTCGGCAGCGGCCTTGTATATACCAAGACGCAGCCGCTAATGTACTGCCCACCATCAATCAGAGGCGAGGGGTATATGTGCCAGCAAAGACAGCCTGGGGAGGTAGATGAAGCGATGCGACGGGATATGGTACTGCTGTTTCTTGACCGTTAAGGGTCTTAAACGGTCCTCTTAACCCAAAGGGGAAGGAAATGAGAAGAGGAGAGAGAGAAGGGGAGTTAAGTTAGGGGAGGGGGAGTGCGAGGAGAAGGGTGTGGCTGGTGGCTGTGTGGACGGGCGGGTGTGGGTAGAGCGCGTACCGACCTCAAGTCCTCGGACGGGGGAGCTCAAGGGCGGGAGACAGGGTACACGTCGGGTGTAGCTGGCGATCCGTCATGAAGGCGAAAAACATACTTGCCTTTGTTAGGTGCAGAAATATCTCAAGCGTTGTAAGGTGAGCAGAAAAATCACACGACACTTCGATTCGAGGGCTGGTGACAAGACTCGGACCGGGCCTTATCTCGTACCACTTGTATGGGGGATTCAGGGCGAGGGAGAAAAAAGGCATTGGGAGGAAATGTGTTTTTCGAGAAAGAAGTGTAAGAGGGGGGAACTCAGGAGAGGAGCGAAGATGTCGCATGTTATCACTAGAGCGGGCTGTCGGCTTTCTGGCAGTGGTGTCAGGTCGGGCAGCTCGTTCGTCGGGGAAGTACCCTCCTTGTCGTCCCGTCGAGCACCCAGAGCAGCGTCTGGGGGTGTTGAATTAAGGGTATGCGAACTGCGGGGCTGTCTTAGCAATCTCCATTCTCGACCTCACCTAACGTCTCGGGGTGGCTGACCTCTTGTCACCTCTCGACGTTTTTGGTGCCGCGTTTCCACCGGCAGGGGGGGTGTGGCGGACCAGCCGGCACCAAGCCGTCTACCATTGCTCCGTTGACCGTGATGAAATGACATGCGATGGGCGCACAAAGAGATTTCTGTTACGGCAGCCTGCACTCCCAACAGGCAGGCGCGGATGTGGCCTCGAGTCAAATGAGCTTCTCTGCAGATTGACAGAGGAAAGCGTGTGGGCTTCCCTCCCCTGTTCATTCTCCAAAATTGTTAGCGCGGAACATACTCTCCACCTCGTTCCGCACCCTATGGCGTGATCCTAGCGTGAGACGGGGGGCACAGAAATTTCTCCGCAGCTGCCACTGAGAACAACAACCCCAGCGCTTCAGTGGGCCGGACGATGGCGGCACCATTTCCCTTCGTTTTCTTCCCCTTCCCCTCCTCTTTCCCTCGTCAACTCCGACATGCACGTCATGCCGAGCTTTCTTGATGGATCTTTACCATGGATACCTCAATGCTCAGATTCTGAAGTAGACGTTGGTCGGGCCATCTCCAGCAGCTACCTACCCCTCCCGTCTCGGTTCAACATCAGATTCATCGTTAGATTTCACAGGTTCCCTCATTCACCAACCACGGTATATCACCACTCATGAAGCATCTCGAATTTTCCCCTTTCTGACATTACGAGCTCGATTCCAGTTATATGTTCCCCGTATTAGTGCTGCCATTATGGCAAAATTCTACCAGCCGAACACATTCCGCCCAATCGAGTCATCTGCAATTGCCGTTTTGGGGGGAGCTCGTTTCGGTCGATGTATAGCTTATCTCAGTCGCCTGGCAAGCCTGGTACCTGTCGATGGGCTTATAAGATGTCTGTTATACGCCAATTCGAAAGGACGTTCGGGTAAAGTACCGATACTTTTACCCAAGCCAGAAGCCCGTCTTCTTGCCGCGAGGGTGTGGCGGTGCCTGCCGAGTTCGCCTCTGTGCTCTAGGGCCGCGTTGCTCAACAGACACCAACACTCCGACCTAGTGGATTTACAGAAAGCTGTCCCCCGCGAAAACCATGCTTAAAAAGTTACAGGTATAGCTTCCTTCTGCGCGAAGAATAGTAGGCAGAAATTTCACGCCACTTGCCACCGCTTGATACCACATTGGTGTATCTACCTATGTACTCCGTAGTCTATAAGGCAAGTTATTATTATTATTTACTGACCAGCACCATTCCCGACCAAAGGGCAAGCACAGCAATACTGCGCACCAACAACACACCGAAATTTGCTTCAGCGGTTTCGCGAAATTCCCATGCGGAAATGCACTTATTGCGGTATGCGGGGCCGTTCTGCGTTCGTCCTTTGCTGGGATATGCCTGTCTTCTAGAATAGAGCCAAGAGGCTCTCCAACGGCGCTGTTTGGTCCTACTCTACGAAACAGCAAACCGCCCTCTCCCAACACAGGTATCAGTCCCTCGCTTCTTTGCTTGAGTCGCCTTCCCGATACCGGCCATGGCAGTATTTTTACAGTGATTTTGTAGCGATTGGGATCTGGTAGCACTTTTAAGGGCCCTCGGGACGTGGGGACAGCCCCAGCTCTCTCCCATGGTTGCCCAACCGAGGATAGCCTTGCAGGGATCTGCATCCCTGCACCGACGACAGGTCTGGACGGGATGCTGCGGGACGCGAAACACAACATATTTATGACGTCACCAGTACCTCGCCAACGCTAGGCCCTTTCCCACCCCGTCAAATCATTTACCGCTCACCAGGCCACGCTCCGTCTCGAGGTCGTCGGTGGGGATGAGTTGTGTACCTAGGTATACTGCTTTGTGGGATGCAAGTGTGGTGCGCTTATTCCGTTACGAGTTTCCACCCATGCCTGCTATATCTCATTGACCGGAATACCACGACCCTGTTGGGAATTTCGGCTCACTGGTAGTGTAACGTAGATTACGACGAGGGTTCTTGAACCCTTTCATGTCGATCTTGTCAGGAAATGAGCCGGCTATTGGGGAGACGAGTTAGTTTGGTCGATCTTCACTGCTTTGGACTTTTCAGGGTAGGAGGGCTGTGTTCTGGAAAATGTTCAGCTCCTCGAAGTTGACATGAGCTTCTCGCTTCCGCCGTAGCACTACTGGGCCTATTTAATGGTCAACCGTTTAACTCTCGCTTGCTGGAATATCATTTGAGAAGTGTTGTGGACAAGCATCAAAAGACGTCCATCACGAGCGAGTGATGGGAGTCGGTTCTTCGGCGGAGATCCAACATCACTGACAAGTTTCCCACCGAGAATGGATGACCTCTCTCTTGCATCAGAAAAAAAAAGGCTCTGCCCGATCCACCGGCACCAGCGGCAAAGGCTTTCGACAGGACACTCCAGGAAGTCCAGTGCAGGGTGGTGACAGAGTCTCGGGCGGCGATTGGCCTTGGACAGTGGAGGGGTCATGGCTGTCTCACCGCCGCGAACACTTGTGGCCCCTCAACTGACTGCTAATGTAGCATGACATCATATCTCAAGCCACGCACAACCCCAGCCGCTTCATCACACGAAATGGATCCCCGCGACATTCAGCAAACGGCCAGTGAGGGAAACGGAAAAGGTTCTGCTAGTGGTGGGACGATGGGGGGCAGGTGGCTAGGACCGTTGTGACCTTTTCCGGCAGCTAACTACGTGGCTTTGCATTGACGGCCGGCTCATGAAACTGGCGCATGAGGCGTTCCGAAAACAGAAGAGAACGACATTCGCAAGAAAACGCTGAAACGGGGGGAAAGACCAGAGGCCCAGGGGACACGCCTCCCTGCCCCCCGTTTCTGTCATCTGATGCCTGACCTGCCGCGTGGGATTGGAATGCGTTTAATTCGCGGGCGAGGGGTGCCCTGTCAATGTTGCGCTGCGTCATTATCGACTGATGCAAGCATGGGATTGTGGGCAGATTCCCATCCTCAGTCTCACCAGCCAATGGAATGGCGAATCCCGTCCGCCCTGACAAAAAGAAAATCACAAGAAACCGCTGGAACGGAGAAATATTCGTTCACAATGAGGAAGAAAATAACCATGAGCATAATTTTGACATCGCCATACGTATCCAGGACTCCCGCATCAGCACATTCCCCAATGGTTTAAAAAAAAAATTTCGGCGAGTTTGCTGGGAGAGCAAACACGGGGGGGGCCAGTGGGGCGGAAACCAATCTCCGCAAATTAGCGGGGCATCAGCACGGTGCCGCTCCGTGCACGCTTGGCAATGATGTCATTGCCCATATTACGTGCGTCGCAAGTGCATCCGCATTGCGTCCACGCAGCACCACCCGCCGCGCTGTCCTCTGCGTTGCTGCCGGCCGGCAGCCGCTATCCTTGAAGCGATTTCTGGAGGGCTAGATGTGCTGGGCTTACTGAGCGATTATGTCTCGGGAAAGCGTTTTGTTGCGCTGGATGCGATGGATGCAAACTGTTCTTTCCAAAGATCAGTGAGAAAATGATGCATCAGTTCTAGCTTCAGCTTGCCCGCCGCCCGGCTCGCAGCCACGTGTCTCGGCAGATGGGGGCAGAAGAAAGCGGCTCAAGCTCGGGTGTTGCTCCGTACAGTTTGTTTGGCCATAGGAGGGGTTGAGCTGGCCTGGTTGGATCCCATGCAAGATACCTAGGAACCTGTCATTACTTGGAATGCTGGAGACGACATGTCGATTTTGTAAGGATCGCAGCTAGCACGAGAGACGGGACGAAAGAGACTACAGTAACTACAAGAATTGCTCCAACTGTCAATCAGAGCCCACGCTAGTTGACCTGAGCGACGTCAAAGTGCACAGATATCGGGCTACTTACTTCTTTTGCTTTCACTTTCAATACCTTGTGTTGAACGCAGAAGAACGGTTGCAGCCCCAAGGCGAGTCCATCCACACACTGCCAGACACTCTACAATCCAGGCCGAAATTCGAGGGACCAAGTAATTGGACCCCGTGGACCCTGAGCCTTCATCCTGTCGATCCCACGCAAACAGCAGCATGCAGCAGAGCACACTAGAAGCTGGCCTGTACCTCGGTATTGGATGAATGCCGTCGCAGGGACTTCTAGGTTTGGCAGTGATCAGCTCCTTGCTGCAGGGTGAGGCCAACCGAGTCCCCCGCTCGGCGGAGGGGGAGCGTAATTCAATGTCAGGGGCGTCTCGGGTCGACGCCAGCTCGAGGCCAGGTATGTGTTGTGAGAGACGAGACACGATTTGAAGACCGTGGTTTTAACGCTCCGACGTGTACATATCCTTTAGCAACCTGCACTGCCATGGTGTTACTCGGTTATAAGCAGAATAACAGAGCAGTGATAAATAACAATATGTCCCATAAATTGTTGTTAGAAACGCACATTCCCCCAGGTAGGCCCCGGCCAGGCAGTGTATTCGGGCAAGATTACTATCGCTGGCATTTCGGTATACACTAGGTAGGGAGGAAATGCAATAACTACTGTACGGTCGGCAACGCTCTACAGTGATCTAATTACATGTGACACACTTACAGCCTCTGTTATGAGAATTAGTGTACATCCCTCTCTTGCTCGCCGCTTAGCACTTGCCTAGCCCTGTACTTGGGATGCCCGCTCCCGTGATTGTCATCAATAGAACAGAAATTGGGCCACCGCGAGATCTTGAGAAAACTCAGCATATGGAGGTCTTCTGCTGAGAGGATCAGCAGGGTATCCGCACGTGTTCGCGCTCAACTGCCGTGTTCAGATGCGATCACCCTTGATGTGTGTGGGCGCGCAGCTGCTATTCTTGGAATGATCGACAGCGCGAGATCTAGAGCTGGCCGACGGTCAAGCCGCGCCCCTCCTCTCATTCATCGAGTTTTTGTGGCGGCATTCGTGGTACTGTGGCTGGACCTTTCCGTCCTGCTGAATCTCACCATCCCAATCACCTCATCTACTGCAGATCGACCTCGCCATACTTGCGATGCCCAGTCACAACATCCGGTGTTGAAGCTGCGCCACAGGGACACGCGCCCTATCCTATCGCCACTGACCTCGTATTCCGATGTACCGGCGTAATTTGGTGTCGATCCCGGCCACAGCTCCGGTGGGAGTGCATCTATCCAGCGGCGAGTAGGGGAGTGCAAGGTTCCGCAGAACCGGGAAGGTCTAAATCGATGCGGAGACTGTCTGGTTCAGCTTGCATGCCTGCCGGAGCCGACTCCTCCTGATCACCGGCCCTGTTGATATTGCTGAGCCAATTTGCAGTTCTACCCGGCCTTGTGGGGCCGTACGCTGCTGTGCCTGCGAGGCAACTGCTGTGGGGGTGTGGTTACTTTGAGGATGTTGCTGAGCCGAATGCAGTCCTTCTGGCTCTGGGGGCAGCCCCTTTTTCGATATTGATCGTCAGGGGTGCAACCTGTGGCCCCAATTCTTCCCATAACCGGAGCTGCGACTTTTGGGAACGTCTTGTAGTTAACCATTAACCCAGCTACGTAGTTGAAGGTGTCATGTCCGACCTTTTTTGGGGGGGATTTCGCTGTGATCTGCACTAAAACCCGTCGAGCCGATACCTCCCACGTGCTACGTGCCAGTTTTAGTTTTCCTGGCGGATACAAGTTAGCAACATGATATGAATCAGGACGTATGGGGGCAACCAGGGCATCTATATATCTAATTTACTGTTCTGCGTCGAGCTACTAAGTCCGGACGATTGTTGTCCATTTGGAAGTGGTACATGTAGTGTCGCTCGCAGACTCAATGAGCGGATTTTGAGGGCGCGATTAGCATCAATTGAATGAAATAGAGAATGTCGAGGGAGGTGCCCTTGGTCCAGACAGAGAGTGCTGTCACAGTGTACAAAACAATGGTGGTTAGAACGGACATTGGAGGAGTAAAAAAAGAAAAGAGTCTCAAACGCGAAGAATTGGTGTCCTATAAGAGGACGTCATGTCATGGATAACATGAAATAAAGGATGCCCGTCCATCATTCTAGTCGTTGTCTGGCTCGACTGCGCATGTGCTATTGAGGCTGGCCCTTGAGCTGGGATACTGGTGGAAGATGGAAGTTCTGCTTAGAAGGGTATCCTCTGGAGATGATAGGCCATTGGTTCGAAGGTGCACTGTTGAGTGACATGCCTTCCTAATCTGTTCAGAGACCCAACATGCGTCCTCATTGGCAACGCTCCTTCCTGCTGCAAAGAAGCACAAAGATCCACTGCTCTAGTTCGAAGCTGCGCGCGCACAGGTCATTCAAGCATGCAGCGGATAGGCTCTGACTACCTACCTGGGTGACGACCTCGGGCGGGCGTTTCTGAAGACAACACTAGAAATAATATACCTATCCCTCCTGCTCAAACATAATCTCCGTGGTTTGGCAAGATTGGTATGGGGGTCTCTGTATACATGTATTCTGAAACAGGTGTCCATGGGCTTCTGAAATAGATTTGATATTTCTCCCTCGAGCGCCGCCAACCAGCCTCAGCCCTCAGCCCTGAAAACCTTCCGAGAGGCCACCCCAGTGCAAACGATCAAATCTACCAGGCGGTGTTGAGTTTATTCTACGTGTCCTGACTAGCAGTGCCTACAAAGGGCGCCCTTTCCTCCATTCGTTGATTCCCCATCGAACCCATGTCATCTCCAACCGCAATGCCGCTCAACGCCATAGATGAGATTTTTCCATCCCAGCCCAACGCAATTGTCGGCACGGGGGGCGAGCGGCTTCCCTAGAAGTACCAATCCGTGTTCTTGCCCGGAAATCTCATCCTTTTCCAGAACCCGGACTCGAACGTTCCTTAACCGCTAGGTAATTCTTTCTCAAGCCCCCCATCCCATCTTTAGGATGGGATGCTTTTCTGCAACTTCTGCAGCCTGGATAAGATTATCCTACCATACCCGCCTCGCCCTGCATCATATTCAGTTCACAGTTAGGGTCAGTCATGCCCGGATTTCTCTTCGTTTTCATACTAGCCATCGAAACCGTCTTCCTGATCGCATCATATCTTCTACCGCAATTTAATGGCTTAAAGAAATACAACCACTATCATACCACAGTCTACATCATATTGAAACTTCTCCCATCCGCCTTGTACAGTCATCTCAATAGCAAGTTTGAGGACTTTCTGGCTTTTTTAGAAGAGATATTTAGGGAACAATCCGCATAGCTAGCGAAAAGCTCCCCAATCGATACCACTTCACCAACCCAGGCATCAGATTAGGCCAGACTCGTTCATCACCACCCGTGTACAGTTGCAAAAAGGACTGGATGGCTAGTTCTTTGCCCCCAACGGTATCCGGATCTGTTTGAGTGGCCGCGCCTCGCGTGGTTCAACAAGCTATCTCACACATATTGACCGCGACTATAGGCATGTTAGAGATCCGAAGCAGCGGCTCAGCGGACGTGGTAGCATCTCAGAGCTGAAAGAGCGGGAGTATGCAAAGTCGCTTGTGTGGCTTACCGTTCCGCCCCCTTGGAGAGTCTTCTGGCGCTGGGGTGCAACGGGTGGCGAGTAGTCAGGAGTACTCCAGAGCAGTATTATTTTGTTACTAAACACAGCAAAAGAAACAATCTAAGTGCCAGGGCACTGGCTGCTTATATGCCCTTTCGGCTCTGCGGGGTATTATATCTATTTTGGCCCCAATAGCCCGTTCCGTTGTAACTGGCCCGACCGGGCCCTTCCTTTCACAGGGACTTCCCTGAACATGATGTATGCATCTGTTTGGGGGTGCGCTTTCTAAAACCGCATATTGCAGTATGATGCCAAAATCCACGCGTGGTTAGGTGGGTAGGTAGGTTGGTAGGTAGGTTGGTAGGTGGTAGTCATACTCGTCTGTTTGGTCTCGGTGGTGTAGCACCGCAACACTCTTCAGAAGGGGAACCTGCTTGACCGGGACCACTCTCCAATTTGTGTGTAGAGGTGCCCCACGTGGGCAATTGATCCTTGCCGCCCACCATCTGGCTAGTGTACAGTCCAACCCCCGAAAGATTATTTGCGCGGTACTTCACCGGTTAGCGACTACCTTCGAAGCAACCTGGGTTTTCCCATGGCTTGATAATAGAAACTTGATTCTTCAAAGAAGAATTCGATATCTCGATGGGAAGGCCCAAGGCCTCCATTATTGAAACCAGGGCCCTTATGCTCTGACTAAACCTCTCGCATCCCGGTTGTTCAAATACCTACCTATTGTGTACCCAAGTCCCGTGCTAACAATTTTTCAAGATTGGATTGTACTTTGCTGCCCGTTCAGTTAGGCTAGCCCATAGTAACTATTCGACCATGTCTTATCTACCCGCATCACGGCGTCAGTGCCGAGGCTTATCACTAGTGAGTGGCACTCCCCACCTGCAGGCACGCATTGGCCGCTGACAAGCGGCGTTTCCAACCCTGACAGAACGACAAGGAGACTCTGGCTCTGAACCGCCAAAGTCGAACCTGTGGATTCTACTTGAACCTTGGTTTAAAGCAGCCTAATTCCCGGATCTCCTCACCGCGACTTCAGGACAGACGCCATCACAGAATTCCATCACCTACTCTCGAACGCGCAGGGGAGTCGAGGTCTGATCGTCCCACTGTTGTGCAGAGGAGCTCCCGATTTCGAAGCGTCATGTCCTCATCCTCAACATCCGCCTCGCCCGTTCCAGGCTCAACACCCAATACCGCAGCCTCCGACGCTTCTGCAGAAGAGCATACGAGCGATGGATCTAAACTCAAGACATTCGTCGGAATTCTGAGGAAGTAAGTTAGGTGTAACGAAATGTCCGCGAACCTTCACCCGTGTTCCGACGTCGGAATTGCGATCATGGCGGGAAACCCGCCTGTGGCTTGGCTCATTTGCTACATTGCCTCGAGTTCTGAGTTTCCGCAGTGAGAAATAGGTAGCTTCCCAGTGCTTACTTTTTGTTGCTTAGATTTATTGGCGTTGCCGATCTCGCATCGGTTCGGTTCTCCCTTCCCTCCCAACTTCTCGAGCCGACACCCAACCTCGAGTATTGGAACTATCTCGATTCTCCGAACGCATTCATCGCGATCGGAACAGCCGACGATCCTTTAGATCGGATGCTGGAAGTTCTTCGGTTCTGGTTCACGAAGGATCTGAAATACGCAAAGGGCAGACCCTGCAAGCCGTATAACTCATGTCTCGGAGAGTTCTTTAGGGTAGGTCGGCGGAGAAGAACTTTGGAATAGCCAAGGCAGAAGACTGACAGGTTGCATCATCTTCAAGTGCAACTGGGAAACAGATGATGATGCGCCGCGAATCGATACTCGAGCTCTCAGGGATGGATCTAACACTCCTGGAAGTAGTTCATCTAGCACCAAGTCTGGAAAGCTATCCCTCGGAGGTGCTCTTGGTTCCAAGGATGGGCCGTCGGCCTCGACTGTGTCCGTTCCTCAGACGGCATCGAATCCGACTAAACCTGTGCGAGTGTCATACCTGACCGAGCAAACATCACACCACCCACCTGTCAGCGCATTTTATATCAGCTGCCCGGAAAAGGGACTCCATGCTCGAGGTTTTGACCAGATCACTGCCAAGTTTACTGGTACTTCGATTAAGGTCATGCCTGGCGAGCATAACTTGGGTATATTCATTACTGTGGAGAAGCGAAACCATGAAACATATCAGCTCAAGCACCCCGCTGCACATCTTGGCGGTTTTTTTCGCGGGGCTCTAAGTGTTACTGTAGGCGACATGGCATACGTGACCTGCCCCGAAACTAAACTGAAAGCCATCTTGCACTATTACGACGAGGGCTGGCTTGGTCGCACTACCAACAAGGTGGAGGGCGTCATCTTTCGCTACGACCCGGAAAACGACGACAAGCAGCAGATAAAGGACGTGCCCGAGGGAGATATCGTGGTCCGTCTTGGCGGCCCATGGAAGGAGAAGGTTGTATTCACCCTCGGACCGAAGCCATTGGTGAGTACCGGCAGCGACCGAACAAAAAAAAAAACTCACTCCCAGGACTGACCTTGTGGATTCAGAGTTCCCACCCTCCAGAGAAGCAGATCACCATTATTGATATTGCTCCGCTAAATGTCGCGCCTAAGATCGTCCCACCATTTGAGAAACAGCTTCCTCACGAATCCCTCCAACTCTGGCGCGGGGTTACAGAAGCGATTCACGCGAAGCAATACTCGCGCGCCACTACGGTCAAACAAGAGCTTGAGGAGGCACAGCGTGAGAAGGTGCGTGAGCGTGAGAGGACGGGCGAGATTTGGAAGCCCATTTTTTTCGAGCAGGTTACCGACAAAGGTGGGAAACCAGAGTTGACAGCCAAAGGGCGGGAGGTTCTCAAGCGATCTCAAGCCGGAAACTGGGACATGGAGGGCGGTTTGGATTGAAACATCACGAGAGAGCAGTTTCCCTAGGTCGAGGAGTCTAGAATGGTGTCGACATATGGATGGATAACTTTGCATGGCCAGCGTCCTCATTCCTTCTGCGCGCTTATTTATAGCAGGATTTGAAAGGATATCTTGTTCACTCTTTTCTCTTCTTGTATATTGAGATAGTGGTGTTAGTTAGGCGATTGCCTGTTGGTTGCATAGTGCTCGCTTTGGGCTGGGGAGTTGGGTCATGTATACATGAAGATATGACAGTGTGAGGATTTCCGGTAGAGGTGTTGAGAGCATGGGGGGCGAGGCAATAGGAGCAAGATTAGACGGTTAGAGAGGTGCTGGTGATTGTGCTCAGCGCCTACTTAGTTAGGACACCATGCGAATAGGCTGACTATAAAATATTTTGACACTTGGGATGAAAGTGGTCTCGGCCGAAAAGGGGTTGCGCTCATGGGCGGGCAAATCCTTGGCTAAGCCACGATTGCGGTGAGCTGCTAGTGGCCCTTTCAGGGAATTTATCTGTTCCTGAGTAAGTCAAAGGCTTAGCATACATGATAGAGGTTTTCTTATTTACTCGTTTCTATTGTAAGCTTCCTTTTGATCAAAGGGTTCGACACATCAATCGCACAAGTTCCTAGCGGTGGTGGTGTTGAGGCTCTAGGCAACAGGCAACGGAGAAGGACCCACCCCCTGCCAAGGGAAACTGAAAACTCAGCCCACTCGCCAGTTAGTTCATTGGCTACTTATCGTTATCGTGGCCCAAGCTACCAGTTTTGAGAACGAGCCGTAAGGAGACCACAAGTCAATCCAGAGATCATCTGCGACAAAGAACTCAGCTTTTGCCATCAATCTCCGCCCCTTCATCCTTTTGCGACACACCCGAACCGGCCTCCTTCCGACCACCTAACCGATCCGGTCGGGGACCCTGAATTGAGATTAGATTGTGCGACCGAACAAGCCAAACTTTCCCGCTTGGCTGGCATACCCGCGCCGCAGCAAGTCAAAGAGCGCATACCCATCGCAAGCCTCCGCGTCGTCTGCCTCGACAGCCCTCAGATTGCGGGCCAGTGCTTGGTACCGCGGGCAATATTTTTTCTTCTTTTGAGCCTCTTCACGGTCGCCCGGCTCGCATAACGATTGAGTGCCATCGAAACACCGAACACCAACATGTCAACGACGACGTCAGGCCTCACACGGCGCAGGGGAGGAGGAGGAGCGAGCGGCGATGCTGATGGCGGGGCTGACAGTGGTAATAGCGCCAATCGCCCAGGCGCCTCCAATAATTCTCGGGATAGCGCGCCCGAGACAAGTTATGAGAACACCGAGAATGGGCACAAGATCGCCTTCGACCCACGCGACATCAGCGAGAGTGCCGAGCGGAGCAAACAGCCTAAGCTGACCTTGATGGAGGAAGTGCTTCTGCTTGGGCTGAAGGACAAGCAGGTCCGTTGACCTCCCTTTGTGATTGCCATCATCACAATTCTGTGCGACGAGGGCTGACTGGCTGACCAGGGGTACCTCTCGTTTTGGAACGACAATATCTCTTACGCCCTGCGAGGCTGCATTGTGCTCGAGCTTGCCTTCCGAGGGCGTATCAGCATGCAGAAGGACCCTTCGAGGCGGCGCTTCCCGCTTGCGGATCGCGTTATTGAGGTCATTGATGATACCTTGACGGGCGAGGTTCTACTGGACGAGGCCCTCAAGATGATGAAATCAAGCGAGGCTATGAGCGTCAGCTCGTGGATCGACCTGATGAGCGGTATGTCTCGGGGTTGCAGACCTGGTGCAAATGATACTGATGA
>Ga0247763_1000391_pt1 | contig 25851 bp, 27 predicted proteins | sample UWRJL141409B4_FD_179926 | JGI IMG/M metagenome (GOLD analysis project Ga0247763, IMG submission 179926) | Plant litter microbial communities from Arlington Agricultural Research Station in Wisconsin, United States - UWRJ-L141-409B-4 | ecosystem: Environmental > Terrestrial > Plant litter >...
AGCGGGTACCGGCCGCGCCCGCTCGACCGTACTCGCCGCAATCTCTGCTTCAGCCCGTCGCCATCCACGCCCCGACCTTCGCTCGAGGCGCGGGCGTCGTCACTACGGGGCAGCGCGAGGAGTTACGGCCGTCCGTCGCCGTCGGGTGTTCCATGGAACGAAGTTCCGCGGCTTGGAACGGAAGTCGGCTGGAGGTCGACAATGAACCGTAAACGCTTCACCGTCCCCATCTTTCAGCGCAAGCCGACCTGTGCAGGCCGACCTGGCTGGGTCACGCCGCCGGGACGGTGAAGGAGCCGAACGGCGCGTCGAGCTCGGCGGGGAGGAGCTTGGCACGGGTGAGGGCCCACTTGTTCGGGGCGAGCTCCAGGTAGCGGGAGTCGGGCCAGTATGGCAGCACGCGCATCACTTCCTCGAGGTACTGCTCGGGGTCGACCGAGTGGAGGCGGCAGGACGCCACGAGCGAGAAGATCGCCGCGGCAGCTTGCGCATGCACATCGCTGCCGTAGAACATCCAGGCCTTCCTTCCGACGACAATCTTTCGGAGCGAACGTTCCGAGCGCGTGTTGTCGAGGGGTAGGCGGCCGTCGTCGAGTACGCGCAGCAACTCTTTCTCTTGATTGGAGGCGTAGGTGAGCGCGCTGGTGACGAGATTGCGGCCGACGACAGTCGTTCGAACCTGACTGACCCAGTCAAAGAAGCCTTCGAGCAAGGGCCGCAGATGCTGGGCACGCATCAGCTTGCGTTTGGCGGGAGGAAGGCCACGGAACGCGTCGTCGGCGGCGTAGATGGCGCGGATGCGCATCAGACCCTGCACACCTTCGGGGTACTTGCAGATGGCCGCTTCGAAAAATCGTCGGCGGCAGTGAGCCCAACATCCGACGAGCGTGATCCCTTCATCGCCGTCTTTCGGGGGCCCCCTCTCCAGGATGTCGTAGACGTTGTGGGCGTCGCACTGAAGGAAGCCCTTGAAACCACCGAAGAGCTTCTTGACGAAGTCCTGCGTGTGCCGCTCCGCGTATGCGAAGAGCACGGAGTCGGTGTCGACGACAGCGGTGAAGAAGTGCGCCTTCTTGCAGGATTGCCGCTGCCCCTCTGGGCTCTTCTCGGGCTGAATCAGGGCCGACGTCGCGTCCGTCGAGATGACCGAGCCGTTTTCGATGGCATCGCGCCACATGGCGTGAACGATGGTCGCGCCGAGGGCATTGCCGGCTTCTTCGACGTAGCGACACATCGCGACACGGCTGAGCTCCACACCTTGATCTTCGAGGTGTTGCTCGAGCCGGTAGTGCGGAACACCCAGCGTGAACTTCTGCACCAAGATGTGAGCGACGACAGAGGAGTGGAGCATCCCGCGCGGGAACAGGGTTTTGGGCACCTCCACGCAGAGCACCGTCGGACCGTCCTTGCCGGCGACTTCGTATTTGGCCGCCCGCTTGACGAGAACCGACCAGCCGCCGCGACGACGAACGAGATGCAGCGCTTCCTCGAATCCTATCCGCTTCGCCGTCTTCTCGAGCTCCGGGTCGAGAACATCGAAGGAGGACCGCGGCAGGTTGCTCACTAGCCAGTCTCTCCGCCCCGTCCCCGACGGTTTGGCCTTCGGCTTCGCCGTCTCCGGCGGGGTGCCGTCGCCGGTTTGATCATTCGCCTGGGCGACGGCTCGATCGAGTTGCTTCTGCAGCTGCTTCTCGGCCTCGAACAGGCCGCCGAGCGACAGCTGCAACTCGCTCGTCTGGCTGCGCTCCGTCTTGTTGCCGTAGATACGGCGTTTGAGGAGCTGGTTTTCGTGCGTCAGATTGACGATCGTCTCGCGCAGCGAGACGATCTCAGCTTCGCGCTCGTGCATGCGCGACTTGACGCCCACCAGCTCGACCTGAAGGGCCGAAACCGCTGCAGCAAGGTCCACCACGGATATCGTGGTGCTCGCTTCGTTGGCTCCCGTCCTGGGCACCGCTCGCATATACACGAGCGAGACGACCACGCTCAAGTCGAGAGTGTCGTCACCGCCATTGCATCACCAGATCGGTCGATCAGTGTATCCGACGCCGTGGAGGCTTCGGCGCAACGGACACGCCCTTGTGGATGACTTCGAAGATGGCGTCACTGACGATGACGTGCTGGTCGCCAACGCGCGTGGGCTTGGGCACCTCGAACTTCCCGGCGTCGAGCTTCTTGTGGACGACGATCGCTCCCGTGCCGTCCCACGTCAGCACCTTCATCGTGTGGCCAGAGAGACTCACATTCTACATACAAAACGACGGCGGCCACGATCTGGTACCGATGGCATCCGCTGCATCAAGAACAAGTTGTCGTTGTGCGACGAGTTCGCGTTGACGGCAAAGAGTTCGTTCACATCGAGCCGAAAGGAAATGGCTCGCGCGAGCTGCCCGGTTGGATGCTCGACAAACACGCTTGCTCGAGCATGGATCTCGGCAAACCGGCGCTCTCAGTAGCCGCTCTCCAGGAGCTCGCAACGGTGCTGAGGTCGGCCCGCCCCGTTCCCGTCACTGGCGTGGGGGCGAGATCTGCAGATGAGGAAGCGAGCAAGCAAGCAGAACCGCGAGAGCACGCAAGAAGGCCTATTCGACACGAAGGACGTGATTCCGACAATACCTCCCGAAGTTCTGCCCGAAGTTCAGGCCGCTCTGGTCGAGCTGCTTCTGGACGCCGCGGCAGCAAGCAGAAGCGAGGCCAACGATGAACGCTAAGATCTCGGCGGAGCATCTGCGGAAGTGCGCAGTCGTCTACGTTCGGCAAACGACGCCGAGTCAGGTGATCGAGCACACGGAGAGCCAGCGCCGGCAATATGACCTCGCCGAAGTCGCTCGAACGATGGGGTTCGCCTCGGTGGTGACGATCGACGAGGATCTCGGCAAGTCTGGGTCAGGACTGGTGGAGCGTCCCGGATTCCAACGTCTCGTGGCTCTTGTCTGCGGCGGTGACGTAGGGGCGGTGTTTTGCATTGAAGCTTCTCGTCTCGCAAGGAACGGGCGCGATTGGCATCACCTGATCGATCTCTGTGCTCTCGTTGGAGCAGTGGTCATTGATCCCGAAGGGGTGCATGATCCTCGCATCGGCAGTGACCGTCTACTGCTTGGGCTCAAGGGATCGATGTCGGAGTATGAGCTGAGCATCCTGCGTCAGCGCAACATCGCAGCGCGCGATTCCAAGGCGAAACGCGGCGAATTGCGGTTCGGTGTGCCCGCTGGATTTTGCTGGAACGAGCTCGGGCGCATCGAAATGGATCCCGATGAACGCGTGATGGACGCCGTTCGTCTCGTCTTCAGAAAGTTCCGTGAGCTCGGAAGCGCGCGACAGGTCCAGCTGTGGGCAATCCAGAACGAGGTCAAGCTGCCCGTGATACAGCAGCAATTGCGTGGCTGGCCGATCGCTTGGCGGACCCCCGCGTACCACAACGTGCTCTCCTTTCTGCAGCACCCGATCTACGCTGGCGCCTATGTCTTTGGGCGCAAGGCAACCATCACCACGGTTGTCGACGGGCGAGCGCGAAAGATCTCCGGCTGCAAGAAGTCTCTGCCAGAATGGAGTGTCTTGATCCGAGATCACCACGAAGGTTACATCACCTGGGATGAGTTCTTGAAGAACCGATCGATGATCGCGGAGAATGCGCACATGAAGAAGCGGGCCGATCGAAAATCAGCGCGCGGTGGGCGCGCCCTGTTGACGGGACTCGTGCGATGCGCTCGATGCGCTCGAATGCTACGCGTCTTCTACGGGTCTCGCTCCGGCAATAGTCATCGCTACATTTGTCGCGGTGATGAAATGCATGGTGCCAAGCAAACTTGCATCGGAGTGGGCGGTGTTCGAGTCGATCGCGCTATCTCTCGTCAGCTTCTGCACGCCGTGGAACCTCACGCGGTAGATGCGGCCATCGCTGCAGCTCAGCACGTCACGCGACAGAGCCAAGACAAGCTCGATGCAACTCGCAAGGAACTCGAAGAGGCAACTTATGAAGCTCGGCTCGCGCAGCGCCGGCATGAGGCTGTAGATCCGGCAAGACGATTGGTGGCGAGAGAGCTCGAGCGTCGTTGGGAGGCGGCGCTTGAACGCGTTCGGACCTTGGAGGCAAAGATCCATTCACTCGAGGAGGAGATCTCGCGCACTCCAAAGATCGAACAGGACCAGCTTCTGTCTCTTGCACGGGATCTGTCGCGAGTATGGAACGAGACTGCAGACGATACGCGCCCCAAGCAGCGCATCGTGCGCACCTTGATTCAAGAGGTCGTCGTCGACGTCGATGAAGCGACCCATGAAGCCGTCGCGGTCATCCATTGGACGGGAGGGCGACACACCGAGGTCCGCGTGGCTCGCAATCAGAGTTTCTACCCCAAGAATCGCGGTCCAAACCCTGTGGACGCTATTCGCTCTCTGGCACCCCGCTGGAGTGATTGGCAGATCGCGGTGACACTCAACCGCGCGCGTTGCAGGTCCAGTGACGGGCACACTTGGACAGAACTCCGTGTCCGCGAACTGCGCGATAGGCTGCGTATTCCCCCGTACGACCCTGAGAAGAACCCGAGGGCCACGGTGTCAGCGGATGAGGCAGCTCGGCTGCTGTCGATCTGCGTGGGGTCAGTGATGAAGCTCATCCGAACGGGAAAACTACCTGCGACGCAATCAGTCCTCGGCGCACCGTGGGAGGTACCCATCGACGCCTTGACCTCGTCAGCGACGCGGCAAGGCGTGCAGGAAATTAAAGCTCGCCGGCCCAAGACACCGCAGCAATATCAAGACTCTAAGACGCTGAAGCTTCCATTTCTTTGAACAAAGGGGTGCACAATGTCACGCGCTTCCCCCGTTTGCCGACGAACACGAACAGCGCTCGCGACCGAGGCTCCGCCTGCATCCGCTCGCGCACGATCCCGCCCAGGCGCTCGTAACCGAATCGCATGTCTACAGGCTCCAGCGCCACGTACACTGGAAGACCGTGCGCGATCATGTCAGCCCGCCCTTCAACGCGGCGACGACCTCGCGCAGCAACCCCGCATCGAAACCTGCATCCAGGCGGATGACGACTCCTCCGACGCCGATGCTCAGCGATGCTTCCGACGTCTGAGCCGTCGGGACGAGTCGGGCGAACTTCGGGGGCTCGGCCCGCCGAGCCTGTTTCATCCAGTAGTATGCTGTCGACTCCCGCACTCCCAGCCGCTTCGCGACCACCTTCACTGGCTCGCCGGATGCGCGAACCGCATCGACCAGCCGCTCCCGCTCCCTTGCCTTGTAGCGTTTGCTCATGCTGACGCTTCTGTCAGCGTCGTTGCGCCCTGCCTACATGGGGTCGGTGAATCGGTTACGAAGTTCGTGAAAGTGGGCGTGAATACCGCCCATTTTGGCGACTTCTGCCAGGCGATGGCGGAGGTCGGTCCGAGCAAGACCGTCACCGTCACCTACAGCGGCGCCGTCGTCAGCGCGCTCGACTTTCTGCTGACCGGCAGCAACGTGCACATCAACATCCCCGATCCGTGACGCCTGGCGTCGCCAGCGCGCGCCGCGTCGAGGCGCGCGCTCGGCTGCGCCCCACGTCGCCGGAGGGCTGCACGAGCCATCGCTCGTCACTCCGTTTCCGCGGCTCGTCCCCAGGCCGCGACGCTTCGGCCCACGCGGGTACGAGCCGGCGCCCGGCTCGTTACCTTCTCGGGCATGACAATCCAGATTCGATCCCGCTCGGTCCGGCGCTGCGCGCTGTGGGCATTGGCATTTCTCGGCTGCGGCGGCTCGGAAGCGCCCGCGGATCAAGCGCCCGCGGACCAGGCTCCCGCGAGCACCGATCCGGGTGATGTCGAAGCGCTCACCCCGGCCTGTCCCGAGGCCGCGGTGTTCGAGCCCGGGGTGTTCTCGCTGCCCGACCAGCATGAATACCGGGTCGCCTTCACGCCCGACGGGCAGACGGCGTTCTTTGCGCGCAGCACCGAGTTCTTTCCCGAGAGCCGCGAAGCGACCCTCTACATGAGCGAGCTCGAGGACGGTGTGTGGTCGACGCCGGTCGTGGCGCCGTTCTCGGGCGTTTACCCCGACCTCGATCCGTTCGTGTCGAGCGATGGCGAGCGCGTGTACTTCTCGTCGATCCGGCCCGTGGCTGGGCAAGAGCGGACGGACGTGGATGTCTGGGTGGTCGAACGCAGCGGCGATGGTTTTGGTGAGCCGGAGAACCTCGGACCCGCCGTGAACAGCGAGAACGACGAGCTCTTCCCCAGCGTCACGGACGCGGGCGACATCTACTTCGGAAGCGACCGCGCAGGAGGCGCTGGCGCTTTCGATGTCTGGCGCACCCGCCTCTCTGTCGGCGCCAGCGAGCCCGAGAACCTGGGCCCGTCGATCAACACGGAGGGGCTCGAGTTCAACCCGTGGGTCTCGCCCGATGGGCATGTGCTGCTGTTCACCGGTCTGAATCGCGCCGGCGGCTACGGCGCGGGCGACCTGTACGCGAGCATCGATCTGGGCGCAGGGTTTGGCGGCGGCGTGAACCTGGGGCCCTGCGTGAACACCAGCGCGGACGAGTACCACGCCGCCCCTCGCGTGGACCGCTGGCAGCTCTTCTTCGTGCGCCTGCACTTCGATCCGGTGTGGATCCCGGGAGACCTCTACGTCGTCGACCTGCACCGGCTCGGCCTGACCCTGGTGGAGTAGGTCGAGTCGGCGTCGGTCTAGAGTCGGGCGATGGCGGCCAGGCGTGCCCGGTAGGTGCGCCCCGACAGCAAGCGCTTGCCGGTGGCCAGCGTGACGTTGAACTCGCCCCCGGGCAGTGGCTCGAGCTCCGTGATGCTGGCGCAGCGCACGATGAAGCGCCGGTGAATGCGCACGAACTGCTTCGGGTCGAGCCGGGCCTCCATCGCGAGCATCGTCTCTCGCACCAGCTCCTCTCGGTCGCCGCTGAACACGGCTACATAGTTGCCTTGCGCCTCGAGGTAGTCGATGCGATCGACCTCGACGAAGCGGATGCGGGCGCCGACTCGGACCGGGATCCGCTCCGGAAACGCCTCGAGGCGCGGCCGAGCGCCGTGCGCCGCCACCATGGCCAGGTGCTGGCGCGCGCGCTGCATGGCGAGCGCGAGCCTCTCGCCATCGATCGGCTTGACGAGGTAGTCCACCGCGCTCACGTCGAAGGCTCGGACGGCATAGTCGCTGTACGCGGTCACGAAGACGGTCGCCGGAAGCGTGCCAGCATGGCGCTCGAGCACCTCGAAGCCGCTGAGCTCGGGCAGCTCGATATCCAGGAACAGCACGTCGACGTGCCGCTTGGCCAGCGCGGCCACCGCCGCGCCGCCGCTCGCGCACTCCTCGACGATGTGCACGTCAGGCTGTCGCTCGAGCAAACGCCGCAGGCGCGCGCGCGCGAGCGGCTCGTCTTCGGCGAGCAGCACCTCGAGCGTCACGCGACCTCCGCGACCGCGCGCGGGATGACGAGGGTTACGACGCAGCCCCGCCCCTCTCCGCCCCGGAGCTCGAAACGCTGCTCGCTCCCGTACAGCCGCCGCAGGCGCGCGCGCGTGTTGGAGAGCCCGAGGCCCTCGCGCACTTGCTCGGGAAGCCCGACGCCGTCGTCGGCCACCTCGAGCTCCAGCGTGCGCCCGGAGAGCCGCGCGCGGATGCTGATCCGGCCCGGCTCGGCGCGCGGGGCGATGCCATGCCGGATCGAGTTCTCCACGAGGGGCTGCAGCACGAGGTGCGGAACGCGCAGCGGCAGCGCCTCCGGCGGCAGCTCGATCTGCACACACAGCCGATCCCCGTAACGCAGCCGCTGGATCTCGATGTACGGCTCGAGAGTGCGCAGCTCCGCAGACAGGGAGACCTCATGCGTATTCTCGGACTCCAGGAACTGACGCAGCAGGCGGCTCAGCGAGACCAGCATCTTGTCTGCAGCGTGCACGTCGCGGTGCAAGAGCTCGGCGATCGACTGCAGCGCGTTGAAGAGGAAGTGGGGGTGTAGCTGCGCCTCGAGCGCCCTGAGCTGCGCCTGTGCCAGGGCCGTCTCCAGGCGCGCTACGGCCCGCTCGCGCTCACGCGAGCTGGCCTGATAGTGCAGCGCATGCCCCGCACCGACGAGCACGACGTAGAAGAAGAAGTTCTTGTGAAAGCTCGTGATCATCAGCTCGCCGAAACCCGGCAGCGCGGCCTCCCAGCGCACCCAGGGGTTCAACAGCACCACCGCGGCCGCGCGGAAAACACACACCGCCGCCGTGCTCAGCACGTGCGCCAGGATGTTGCCCCAGCGCCCGGCTTCTATCGGAAAGCGATCGGACGAGTAGACTGCCCACCAGGTCAGCGGCACCCACAACAGCGCGCTGGTCATCGACATCACGAAGCCGTGTGACGCGGCGACCCCGAGCTGCTGATACGAGTGGATGCCGACCGTCCCCTGCACCAGCCAGAAGCCGAGTACGAACAGGCACGTCTCGCGCCTCCGGCGCACCCAGGGCTGGCTGCCGACGAGGTCGGGCGTGCTGCCTGCGGGGGGCTCCCGTGGCGCCGTCATGGCCTGGACGGAATGCTTGGGTGTGGACATGTCGAGCTCGCGCAGGGGGCGAGCTTAAGCCGGCGTGCCCGGCGCCGGATAGTCTGGGGGCGGTCTATCGAGGGCTGCCCCAGCGGAGTCCGCCGGACAGACCGCGGACACGGGTACAGTCGCCGGACAAGAACGCCGCGGATCGCGAGCTCGACGGCATTTTATCGGCGCGTCGCGCCCTGGCGCGCCGATTGCAGTGCTTGCCGCCGCAGCGTCCGTCGCAGCAGGGCTCGAGCTCGGCGCCGAATACCAGCGCGCGATGGAGCTCCGCTTCTTCGACCAGCACCTCGGCGGCGCGCTCGAGCCCGCGGCGCGCAGAGTTCACGACGCCACTCTCGGCGAGAACGTCTGGAAGGAGACCAGCGAGTGGCCGCCCGCGGGCGTGCAGACCCAGCCCTGTATCTGCGCGAGCCCATTCGAAGCCTCGGTGCACAGCACCTGAAGTTCAATCTCCATGCTGGCGTCAGCGTGCCGGGCGGGCTGCCCGCCGCGCGTGAACGATTGCTCCGCTACTGCGCGCGCCCGCCCCCTCGCGCTCGATCGGCTCTCAGTGCTCGACGACGCAGGATCTGTTACCGCATCAAGGATAGCGAGCAGGCCCGCGTCATGACGCCGACCCAGTTCATGGCGCGCCCTTCGGCGTTGGTCCCACCACCGCGGCACCCATTGGTGCGATTCTACGGCGTATGGGCGCCCCACCACCCCGGTGGCGCAGCGGCGTAGTGACGGCGATGCCGGAGGCGAAGCGGTGCACCCGCTCCAGCGGCCCGTTCGCGGCGCCGGCGAGGACGGACGGCTCCCCCGTCGCCCCGAATGAGACGACACCGGCGAGCGCCGTCTCGCTCCGCCTGAACCGGCGAGCGCCGGGTCCAAGCCCCGGCCTCCGTCGCCCGCCGAGCTGCCTCGAACCGAAGCTGTTCATTCCGAGCCAGCGCTCGCCGCGAACGACGAGTTGCGCTTCACTCGACTCTCCCGCTTGGCGTGGGCCATCCTATACCAGAGGGTCTTCGACATCGACCCTCTCGAGTGCTCGAGCTGCGGTGGACGCATGCGATTCGTGGAGGTGATCGAAGACGTCGGTTGGGCGCGCAGCGAACTCCGTCGTCGCAACCTGCCGGCAGAGCCCCCGCCGTTGGCCCGAGCGCGAGCGCCCGACTGGGACGAATGACGCTGGCCCCCCGGTGGGGTCTCACTTATCGCGGCTGAGCCGAACTATCGCGACTTGTACATTGTCGATAGTCAAACTCCGCACCTAGCGTGACGGCCGGCAGTAAGGAAATCCGGAGACCTTCTTGGGCGCCCCGTTCCTGGCGGGCAGCTCGATCAACAACCTCGCGCCGTGGCTGGCGCCGGGTATCAACAACAACGAGGCGCGCCACGAGTTCTCGCTCAACACCTGCAACGGCTGCCACGGCGACGAGACCAACACGCCCTTCCTCCACATCAGCACTCGCCAGGCCGGCGCCGAGTCGCAGCTCTCGGGCTTCCTGGAGGGCGTGGAGGTCACCGATCCCGTCCATTCCAGCGTGCGTCGCTTCGGCGATCTCGATCGCCGCGCGACCGACATGGAGGCGTTGCTCTGCGTCAGCAGCGGCGGCCTGCAGCGGCGAAGTACGGACTTCATCTCGACGGGCATCGGCCGCGTGCATTGAGGGGGCGAGAGGGGCCCGGGGGGCGCGTCGCCCCCGCCCGTACTAGACTCGAGGGATGGCTGCTCGAGCGCTGAGGTTCAGTGTTGCCCTGCTGAGCGCGACGCTCACCGCCTCCCTGGCCAGCGCCGCGCGAGCCAGCGACCTGAGCTGGTCTGGGCCCGCCGAGTGCTCGGAGCGCGAGCAGCTGCTGTTCCAGATCGAACGTGCCATCGGCGCGCCCTTGGCCCAGACGGCCCCCTTTCACTTCCAGGTTCATGTCGAGCGCACCAGCCCCGACCTGCGGGCGCGCCTCCTGGTGCGCGGCGACGAAGCGACGTCCGTCAAGGAACGTCTGCTCATCGCGCCAGACTGTAGCCAGCTGGTGGACACGCTCGCCATCGCGATCGCCCTCGCGATCGAGGCCGCGCGCGCCGAGACGGAAGCTCTGCCCTCGTCCGTTGCGCCCTCGCCGCGCACGCCGGGGGCCGACGCGGCGAACGAACCCGAGAGCTCGAGCGCGGCTGCGGCCGGAGATCCCGAGCAGGGGTCGCTGGAGAGCGCACCGTCGCAACCGATCGTGCCTCGCGCTTCGCTGTGGGTCATGGGAGACCTGGGGTCGCTGCCCGCGCCGGCGCTCGGCATGGCGATCGGCGTCGAGCTCGGGTGGCCCCGTGTGCAGCTGCGCGCCCTCGGTACCCTGTGGGTCGAGCAGCACGCGCAGCTCGGGTCCGAGGGAACGGCGCTGGGCGGCGATATCAATCTGGCGCTCGGCGCCCTGCTGGCGTGCACGAGCCCGCTGTCGCCGTCTGCTCGGGTCTTGCTGCTGTCGGTGTGCGGCGGTGGCGAAGCCGGGCGGCTATCGGGAACCGGCACGGGGGTGAGCGAACGGCGCGTGGGTGCGACGCTGTGGCTCGCGCCCCGCGTCGACAGCGGCATTTTCTGGCAGCTGCCCGACACGCGCCTGCGCATCGGGGCGCAGCTCAGCCTCGTGGTGCCGCTGGTTCGCGACGAGCTCGTGCTGGACCAGCTCGGAGTGGTACACCAGCCGGCGAGCCTGGTCGGACGCGCCGCGTTCGGTGCCGACGTCGCTTTCGAGTGACAAAGTCGAAGGGGTCCGGACACGAGGCGAGTTTGGTGGCTTACGAGCTGGAGAGGCATCCCCGCGATCTGACGCTTTCTTCGCTCGACGAACGAGGGCTCGTGGAGCGGGCGGGCGCCGATCGAGGGCCCCTGGCTTCGCATGAACGTGCAGCGCCCGCCGCGCCGGCGGCGGCCGAGGCCGTGCGCTTCGAGGATGTGTATGAACAGCATTTCGAGTTCGTGTGGCGGACACTTCGCTTGCTCGGTGTGCAGCGCGGCTCGATCGACGACGCCCTGCAAGACACCTTCGGAGCCATCGCGCGCCAGCTGCCGAGCTTCGAGGGGCGCTCGTCGATGCGCACCTGGGTGTTCGGGGTCGCCCACAAGGTCGCCGCGAACCATCGCCGCACTCACCGGCGTAAGGCTGCGCGCCTCACACCGCTCGATGACTCGGCGCTGAGCATGGAACTCGATCCGCACGCGAGAGCCGAGGCCAGAGAAATCGGTGACCTGCTCGTCAGCTTCTGCGAGGAGCTCGACGAGGGGCGCCGCACCGTGTTCGTGCTCGGACTTCTGGAAGATGTGCCCGTGGGCGAGATCGCGTCGCTGCTCGGTATCCCCGCCAACACGGTGTATTCGCGGATGAGGACTCTACGCGAGGGGCTGCGGCGAAAGCTCGAAGCGCGCGAGGCGAAAAATGGTTGACCCCGATCGGGTGGACGAAGCGTTGCTGCTGGGGCGCGCGGCGCTCTCTCCGTCGGCCGCGGCGAAGGGCCGTCACCGGGCGGCTCTGTTCGGGGGGAATGCTTCGCAGGCAGCGTCGGATACGGTGTCGCGCGGCGGGCGTCAGGGCCCGTGGGCAACGCTGCGCAGGTCCAGCGCCGGGAGCGCGCTGATGGGTGCGGCGCTGCTCGCTGCGGGAGTCGCGATCGGCTTCTGGTTGCGCGGCGCGGTCGATGCGAGTGAAGGGGCGAGCGTGGTCTCCGCGCCGCGGCCGCTGTCGAACAGCGGGGCTACGGGTTCGGTCGGTCTGGTGAGCTCGGTCGGTGCGATGCGTGCGGGCGACTCGTCCGAGCCGGGCGCTTCCAGCCGGCCCCAGGCGGCGCATTCCGAGGCGGACAGTGCTGCCCTGGCCGGAGGCACGCCGACTCCAACAGCACAGGCGCGGCCCGCGCTCGCTCGACGCGCCCGGCGGGCGACGGTGGCCCCAGAGCAGAGCCCCGCTGCTCTGCCCAGCGTGCCGCCACGCACAGCCCTCCAGGAGGAGCTCGAGCTGTTGCAGCGAGTGGAACGCGCGATCCGAGCCAGCAACTTCGAGTTTGCGCTCGCCCTGCTGGACGAGCTCGACACGCGCTTCCCGAACAGCCGCCTGCACGAGGAGCGCATCGCGGCGCGCGCGATCGCGGACTGCAGGCTCGAGCGGCCGGGCTCGCGGCTGCGCGCGGAAAGTTTCATCGCGCAGCATCCGAAGAGTGTCTATTCGGAGCGCCTCCAGATCGCGTGCGCGCCGACTGACGAAACGGCGGGGACTGGACACTGATGCTCGCTGAAGGAGTCATCATGCAACACTCACGCAACGGTCGAGGCCATCACACACCACTGTCCGCCGCCCACGGCTCGAGGCGGCGCCGCCTGCTCGGCATCGTGCCGCTGAGCGCGCTGCTCGCAGCGTGCGCGCCGGAACCCGTCAGCATCGGCTCTGGTGAAGGAGCCCTCGAGGCCTCTTCCGACAACCCAGCGTGTCCGGGCGGCATTCTCCCCAACGGCATCACCACCACCACCCAGGCTGGGATCGACGCGCTCGCCGGTTGCACCGAGATCGCCGGCGACCTCAACCTCGTCTCCTTTCCTGGCATGGACCTGGGCCCGCTCAGCGAGCTACGGGTGGTGCGAGGCAACGTCGACGTGGGCGGCGCGGACAACGAGACCCGCCGAGGTCGGGAGGTCTTTCTGCATGGCCTCGAGAACCTCGAAGAGGTCAATAGCCTCCGCTTGAACTACGTCATGGATAGCGACCTGGCCGCGCTCGCCAACCTGCGGCGCATCGGCTGGCAGCAGGGCAGCACGCCGACCGACGCCGGGCGGCTCCGGATCGCCGACTGCGATGGGCTCCAGAATCTATCGGGGCTCGAGGCGCTGACGGACTTTGGCGAGCTCATCATCGAACAGAACGCGAGCCTCGCCAGCCTTTCGGGGCTCCGCCCGCCGCCCGCGCTGCGTTCGGTGATCGTGATCGGGGCGGCGGCGCTGACGGACATCGCCGCGCTCGCTCCGGTCCGCCAGGTCGACCAGCTCCTCCTCAGCGATACCGGTCTGACGAACCTGGATGTCCTTCAGCTCGAAACTATCGGCGACCTGAACATCACCGAGAACGACTCGCTCATCAGCGCAGCGAGCCTGGAGTCACTGACGTCGCTCGAGTCACTCATGGTGCTGCTCAATGATCGGCTGGAGGAGCTGCCGCAGCTCTCCGGCGTGAACGATGTCCGGCGAGTGAGCATCGTGGGCAACGCAGAGCTGCGCAGCGTGCCGTCTTTCTACGGCTACCAGGGCGGTCCCAGCACTGGCTTCGGCCTCGCCGGCTCGATCGTCGACGAGAGCTGGTTCCCGCGTCCTGCGGGTCCGGGCCCGCTTCCGCCCGAGCTGGCGCCCAATCAGATCATCGGTTTCGACATGTTCGAGGTCGCGGCCAACCCGCGGCTGACCCGGATATCGCTGCCACTGCAGGGCCGGGCGGGCAGCGCGGTCATCTATGGCAACGCGAGCTTGACGGAGATCGATTTCGGCAGCGCCGGCCTGCTGAACGGGCTCTTCCTCCACAACAATCCCATGCTCGGCGTCTTCACGGTGTACGAGGCATTGCGCGTGGTCGACCTTCGCGTGACCGACAATCCGCAGCTCCCGACGGCGTTCTTCGAGAGCCTGCCGGCTCTCAGCCGCGTGATCTCGGGCAACCTGCCCAGCAGCGCCCCCTGAGCGGGCAACCGCCGCGCTCACTCCACCGGCTTCTGCACGAGCTCGCGCAGCGTCTTCGTCCAGAGCGACTCGCCGGAGGCGACGAGCTGCCCCTGCTCCAGCCGGAACGCGCGCTGTAGATCGGAGGAGCGGATCCCACCTTGGCCCTTGGCGCTGCGCTGAGGTGCTCGGTGAGCTCGATGGCGGTGTCTTTGTAGTCGGCGCTGCGCTGAAGCGGTGTTCGAGCGGGCTGCCATCCTTGGCGTTGGCCTTGGCAGCCTGCTCGATGGGGTAGCCCGCGGCGGAGCGCAGGGCGCCGGTGCCATCAGGTACACGGAGGTGGAGGCGCGGCAGCGGCGCTCTTGCCCGTCATCCTGGCAGTGTTCCTGGATGCCTTCGACGACCGGGCGGGGGCCCGTGCGTTGCAGCGTGAAGCGCGTGCCCTGCGGGCGGCCGCGGTGGATGCCGACGGCGTAGACCTCCATGTAGCTCTCGCGCTGGCGCACGAGGGCGAGCAGGCCTTCGAAGCGTTTGCTCCGAGAGGGAGTGGCTTGGTAGCCACACGATCTTCAGGCCGTCGGCGCCCGGCGCGAGGCTGGTGCGCTCGGAATCGACCGCGATGGAGCGCGTGCCTTCGGGCGAGAGGCTCTGGATGCTGAGGCGGCCGGATTTTCCTTTGCTCCCGGGACTATTCAGGCATCGCGGGTTTGCTCACTGGGAAGGAGCAGCTGCGCTAGCCCCGTGCTTCACGGGGCTAGCGTGGAGATGCATCCAGAAGTTGCGTTGAACGGACAGGCCTCGAATTGGACGGGCCTCGCAATGTCCACAATGTCGAACACCAGACTGAACTTGCCAGAGGGAGCGATGGCCCGCTGCTGATATGGAATATGCGAGGTGGCGTCGCCCACTGTGAGTTCCGCAACTCCAACACACGGCGCCCCGGTGTTTTCATAGAGGACCTGGGCAGAGAAGCATGTCGAGGTGGTGCATGAAGGCCCGAGCAGATATGGGTTCACAGTCACCCCGGTGAAGGGACATGAGGGGACCCCTGCCGTCGTCAGTTCAAAATGACCTTCAGCAATCATGTCCTCATCTGTATCGGCCTGAGCGACGATGTCCTCGCCGACGTCAGCGTCCTCGCCGACGTCAGCACCGGCGAGACAGCCGGTGGCGAACGTCAAGGCGACCACGATCAGCGACTGCACACGGCAGTCCGTGAAAAGTGACTTCAATTTCCCTCGTTTCGTCGGCTTTGAGTGAGCCTGTTGGGTAAACTTCTCACGAATTCACATCTCATCGATGTGGCATGATGCACGACGCCGACGAGGTGGGTGAGAGGAGGCCTCAATCGAACCCGTGCCCCAGCGTCGCCAGCGTCGGGGCTACGAACAACGGTGATGTGAGCACCAGGCACGCCACTGCTGTTCGGAGGAGCGGTCGCTCTGTGTTCCGAACGAACGCCGCCTCCAGAGCACGAAGGATCTCAACTCGCGCACGGCGTAACCGTTCAGGCCAAGGCCTCAGATGGAGTTTGACGGCGGGGCGTCTAGCGCGCGCGACGGCATCAAAATTCCCGCCCCGTACCGACTGAGATTCTTTCTTTGCTTCGTCGCGTAGCTCAGTGCCGCGCCCATCTTACTCTTCGGTGAATGCTTTCCGTCGCGGGCATCGACCCAGCGCCAGATGTTCCTTCACGACGCGTGCGCTCTTGCGCTGGCGCAGCTCGAGATGCTGGGACGTGCCTTCAATTCCGAGCGAGCTGGCTTCATCCTCGATCCGGTGAGGATCGCCGTGAAGGCGTGCGCTGGTGGTGCACAGGGCTCGCCCAACTCGACGACGAAGCTACGTTCGCCGACGCCGAGCGTGTCGCTCGTCGACAACTGAATGCGCTGATAGCCACCGAGCAGGGCCAGCTCGAGGAAGCCGCCTTTGTCTGTCGCGAGTTGCCCAGCGACGACATCGACCGCGATGAAGTCTGTGCGAGGGCCGTGCACGTGCCACCCGCGGCCTCGCAGCTGGTCGCGTCGCAAGTCACCGTGGCCGGAGGTGGCTCGTAAGCGGGGGCGTCGGGTCCGTTGCCCTGGTCACTCACCCGGGGGAGGTGTCGCCGCTCGTCACCGTGTTGCTCGAGGCCAGCACCGCGTCGCGATTTGATGTATGCCGACGCAGACTCGACATCACCGCCCTCGACGAATTCCGTGTTCTCCAGAAGTCCGTACAGGCGGACCGACACGCCGGCGACCGGCTCACCACGTCTGACCCCGGCGGTGCTCTTTGAATTACCTGAGCGCGGTCGACGCCAGCTGCCCCGCCTCGACCAGCAACGTCGAGCGCGCGCCCCGGCGCGTCACCCCCACCCATGAACGCGCCCGCGCTGAAACACCGGCAGCCGCTGCCTCGCGCTCCCCCGAGAAGCCGAAACCGGCGGATGCCCTCGATCCGATGAACCCTGCGTTGCTCAGCCGGTGAGGTGCCAGGCTCTGCGGCACACATCAGGAGCCCAGCTCATCTTCCGCCGGAGGCAGCCGAGGCAACGGGCTGGGCAGGACTCGGCCGACTCCGTCCGTGCGGGCTTCGCGCCGAGGCCGCGCTGCGACATACTACACCGGTGACCGACTCCTCGCAGTTTGCCGGCACCATCCTGGCGGTGGTGACGCGCAGCCTGTTGCAGGTCGCCGAGAGCAAAGGCCTGCCGGGGGACGAGCTACTCGCCGCCGCGGGCCTGGTCAGGGCTGACATCGCTTCGCCGGATGCTTACTTGCCGATCGAGCGGCACGTGGCGCTCGGAGTCGCAATGACCGAGCGCATGGGCCGCGTGAACGGCGGCTTGCACTCCGGCGTCGCCATCTTTGGCGACCCGCGGGGCGCGCTCGGCTTTGCCATCCGACGCAGCGGCGTCCACGGGCGTGCGCTCACTCAGTTCGCGCGTTTCTTGTCCATCATCAATGATTCGCTGCGGCTCAGCGTGCAGCCCGCTGCGGAGGGTGTCTCGGTCTGCGTCGAGATGGTGCCGAGCCTGGAAGCGCTGGGCCATCCCACCGAAGCGCTGTTCTCCGCTTGGGTGTCGATCGCGCGCTTCGCGACCGGCGTGCGCTGGGCACCGGAGCGGGTTCTCTTTCGGCATGCGCCGTGGGGCCCTGCGTCCGAGCATCGCGAGTTTTTTGCCTGTCCTGTCGAGTTCGGCGCGCCACGTTCGGAGCTGGTCATCGGCTCCGCAAACCTCTTGCTCGCCATCGAACCCAAGGCACATCCGTTCGATGCTGTCGTCGATCGGTTGGAACGACATCTGCTCACTGCCGCTGCGGCGCCCCGAGCGGCCGTCATCGCGCTGACCGCAGCGTTACGCGCTGGTCCGCTCGCTACGGGCGCCGGCCATCCGCCGGCGCTCCTGATCGACGCGGCGCGGTTCGCGAGCGAGGCCGCTCTCCCGGCGTTCGAGACGGCGTTCCTGCTCGGATTCGCTGGCGTTCGCGAACTCGCGGCAGAGCTCGGCAGGTGAAGAGGCATCGAATATGCAGGGGCTCGCTACATGAAGCCGAGATCGCCCGTGAGGATCGCGCCGCATGCCTTGCATGTGCGCAGCGCGACGTCGCGCTGAAATGCTTGGATCCGGGGCCGGAGGAGCTGGCGCAGGTCCTTCTCGAAGCCGTATTCCATGCGGTGCAATTCCGCGTGGCAAGCCTCACAGTACCACACCATCGCGTCCTTCGCGCCTGGTTGCCGTTGGCCATGAATGACGAGCCCGATGCTGCCGATCTCGCGCTGGTTCAGGTGCGGAACGAGCGGAGGTATCCAGTACATCTCGCCCTCGCGGCAGATCTCAGTGACGAACTCGCCGTCGCGCAGAACGACGGTCGTGAGCTCGCCCTGGAACTGATAGAAAAACTCTGCGCACGTGTTGACGTGGAAGTCACGCCTGCCTTTGGGCGTCGGCCCGTCGAAGAGGCGAATCAAGAAGGCGTCGTCCCAGAACTGCTCGAAGTTCAGTATGGGTTTGAGCGGCCCCGCCGCGTTGCTGCGGCGAATCCAATCGAGCACGTTCACCGTCGTCGGTTCGCTGCTGGGCCGCCGCCCGAGGGGGCCACCGGCGGAGGCGTTCATGTCGCCGCCCCGTTGGACGCGAGCGTCGGATGAGGCTCGTGGCCTTCGCTCGCGCGCCGCGCGGCAGCGGTGTCATTCTCGCCCCAGGCGAAGTAGTGCAGCATCGAGTTCATGGTGTAGGTGCCGTAAAAGCGCTCGACGGAGCTCGATAGCTCGCCCAGGTGCCAGTACGTGTGCACGGCCAGGTGCTCCCACATCGAGCCGCACGTGGGCAGCGTGTCTGCTACCCGGTCTGGCGCGGGCGCGTCCCAGCGCTGGACGTCGAACACGTCGAGGATCTTGAGCAAGCGCACCTGCGTTTGCCGCATCATCGTGAACAAGTGGCGCTTGGTGTAACGCTCCGGATCGACGCCTTCGGCCTTGCTCGTCGACTTCTGCTCTCCCACGTCGAGCGCGTTGAATACACCGTGCGTCTCTGGCGGCAGCGCGAGACGACCATCATCCAGCGCAGCCCCGAACAGGTCGGCGACGCATGCCAGGTGCCCGAGCGTCCAAGCACAGGAGATGCCGGATGGTCCGCCGCGGAAGAACTCATCGTCGCGCAATGGTTCCATGGCGGCGAGCAGGACGTTGCCGCTGCGATTGAGCTGCCGGCGGACGATCAGCTTGGGGAGGTCCTCGAAGCGTGCCACCTTGTTGGTTCCGGCAATCGTGGAGTGTTGTTGCATGTCTCAATCCTGTTTGCGTAGGGTGAGTCGCGCTGGCACGGGTGGATTCGACGTCGAGTCTCGCGCGGGATGAGGCCCAGGCACATTGTACTCACCCAGCGTGCTCGCACGGTTGACGTACGAGTGCGCATGGCAGCAGTTCCGCGAAGAATGACCAGGCCAGGTGAGGAGGACACGTCTACTCGGACGCATCCGACAGCGTCGCCTTGCACGGCAACACGGCGCTCTCGTTCTCTCTCGATGTACCCAACTCGCGAGATTTCTGGTCACTCGGGTTCGAGCAGGCACGCGGTTGGCCCCTACGGACGTCGCGAAGGTCGGTCTTGCTGTACCGCCCCTTGCCACGAAGAAACCTTTGCGGCTCGACTCCGTCGGTGGTCGACCCCTACTCAGCTTGAGCCTGCTCAGCACGCCCGTACTGGGCGCGCCTGCATCAGTTGTCGTGCAACGGCATCGCGACGGTGCGCTCGTTACGCGCCCAACCCTCGCGACGTAACTGCATCATAACAAATGAGTTCGTAGCACGCAACGCTCATGGCGCGCGATCGCTGCCCGGCGTAGCCGGCGGATGCACCCGCGAGTTCAGGAACCGTTCACCCGCGGGGGTGAGCGAATCACTGAGCAGTCAGTAGCGTTAGCTGATGCAGGAGCCGCGCAGTTAGCTGCGAGCGGAGCACGCTTCCGGGTCAGGGCACGGCGACTTCGAAGCTGACCGCGTAGTTGGCCTGCGCCATGCCGGTGAAGGTGCCCACGAACGGTTGGAGTCCTTCAGCTGAGCCCAGCGCGGGGAGACACCGGAGATGGCGGCGCCCCGTCGCTCGTCGCCGCATAGCCCAGCGTGGCTCCGGTGGGAACCTCGGCGGCGCAGGTGATCTGCGCCGTGTCGTCCTCCAGGATCGGCCTGATGCTGCCTCGGGAGCGCGTCGTCCCACGCGTTTCATGCCCCCGTAGTGGTGGCGCAGCGCATTGGAGACGTTTGCCGTGCGGAGTTTTGGTCCATTTGGAGCGTTTCGTGCGCGCCGCGCCGCGGCGTGTTCGCGACGTGGCGCTCTTCGACACGGCACCCGGCTCGACGGACGCGGCGAGCTCACGTGCGCGTACCCACGAGGACCGCGACCGAAACGCCGCTCCGGTCGATGACCACGAACTTCTGGTGGTGCGAGCCTTGCGCCGCATGCGTGTCGTCAAAGCGGAAGTGCAGCCGCTCGTGCGTCGCCCAATCGAAGTAGAGCGTCTGCATCGATTCACGCTCGAGCGAAAACGCCGCCTCGTAGAACGCCCGATAATAAGCCTCCGCATCGACGAGGATCCCGCCGCCTCGGGCTTCGCCTGCTTCCACACGTTGCGCCCGAGCTCGAGCACCCCTGTCGCACCGCTGCCGTCTGCTATCCGAGCAGACTACAACGAGCACCAGTTCATCGACGATGGGCGCTGCTACGAGCCAGCGTGGCCCTTTGGCGCGGGCGCGAGGCGGAAAGCGACTCGAGCGCCGGGGCAGCCCGAGCATCGGGCACGCGAGGGCGCGTGCGATCGGTTCATCGTGGGCCCACCTGAGGAGGCCTCCGATGAACCGTTCAACCAAGCAGAAGCGCTCCGACTTTCGCGCCCTCCACCAACACGGCTGTTTCGTCATCCCCAACCGCTGGGACGTCGGCAGCGCTCGCCTACTCGTGCAGCGCCTGCACCGCGGCATGCAGCAGGTTCAGCCGATACTCCGTGTCGGGCCAGCTGGGCTCGACGACATGATCGATGCGCAGGGGGCGTCCCTCCAACCACGGCTCCTCCGCTCCGAAGCGCACGCCGCACAGGGCGATCGAAAACTCCCCGAGAGGCTCGTTCCCCAGGCGAACCTCGAGCGCATATCGCAGCGACGTGTACATCGCCGACGGCGCCGAGCCCACGGTAGGCCCCAGATGGTCTCGGCTCCAGATCGCAGCGAACGTGTCGCAGGCGCTCCGGCATCCCGGCCCGAGCAAGAGAGCGATGGGCGCTCGGGTGACGGGGGGCTCGGGGAGCGGGCTCGTGCAGGGCTCAGCCCCGCAGTCGAAGGGGCGAACCCACCAGCGCTCGCCGCTCTCTGCGCGGCGGCGATACTCCTGCAGAGCGGCTTCGGAGCGCAGCGCGTCTCGCAGCCGCGCCTCGTCGGTCGAGGCGAGCTCCGCATCGACATGCACCCACTCCGTGAGCCCTTGAAATGGGCGCGACGTGTACCATGGCAAGATGTAATCCGCCGCGACGCCTCCGCCGTTGTTCCGCATGTCCAGCAGCACCCCAGCGACGCTCGACGCCGCTGCGAGAAACCCTCGCACCCGTTCGCGATCGGCGGCTCGTTCCACGGCGGCGTCGTAACGGAACGAGTCATGGCGAACGATCGGATAGGCCGCGAACGGGCCTCGTGCCGCTCGATACAGGCAGACCCGCTTGCCCGAGTCGACGAGCTCATACGCCGCGTCATACTCTCGAGACGGCGAGGGGCACTTCCGGTCTCGAGCGGAGCCTGCCTGAACAGCGCCCGTCGAAGCCACCTCCGGCGCCGGAGGCATCCGCCGAAACGCCGGTTCGACGCTCACCACGTGAGCCCCGTGCCTCAGTGTCATCGACACGGGGGTGCCGTCTAGACGGCCCCGATCGCTCGCAGACCGTTGATACAGAAACCGAGCGAGTTGCCGCATGCGCGCCGCCGGGGTGGCGGCGTTCAGCTCGAAGCGATAGTGCTCGAGGAGGTTACCCCGGTCGATTCCGTCGTACGTGAGCACGTGGTCGCCGAGCGACACGCCGCTCGCTCGATCGGACCGGGTGACCACAAACCAAGGACTGTCGAGGGTACCGGCGCTGCTGAGCTCGATCGGCAGCGAGAGCATCGCCCGTTCGTCCGCGCCCGGCGAGGTGAAGCTCAGGTGCCCGTCGCGAAGACTGTTCGACAAGTGACGCAATCCGAGCAGGAGCCCATCGCGATCGGTAGCTTCACTCACCTCGCGCTCCAGCACGGGCAGCTCCTCCGCCCAATCCGCCTCCGACCAGGCGTCGGAGAAGACGTGGTGCCGTCGAACGCGCTCCACCAGGCGCGAGAACATCTGCCGCCGCAACGCCACCGTGCCGTGCTCGGCACGCAGCGACTGGGATTCACTCGCGACGGGGGAGACCGACACGCCACGGTTCGCGGGCGCCGGCGCGTCGCAGGACGCGCCACGACAACTCAGCAGGAGCACGCCCCACAGCGCGTCGAGCCGAGCCGCACGGCGAACTCTTTCGCGATGAGCAGACTGGGTCGCTGCAAGTCTTTCCGCCACGAAACTCTGCGCCCGAGTGCCGCCGGCGCGAACGCTCGAGGCGCCCCGCTTCGGGCTGCTCCCGCCCGTAAATCCCGCGCTTCACGGCTTCCGCAGCGGAGCGCTTGTCTGGGTAATTATTATATCCATGTACGCCTCAAAGAGCCATAATAATTGCTCTCGCATCTAAAGTGTCAATATTATGTCTAAAATGCACTAGTAGTGCCATGATAATTGCATGGCCAAGACGATCAGCACCCTGCTCCCGCCCACCAGCGAGCTGCTGGTGCGATTCGGCGAGCGCCTGCGGCTCGCGCGCAGGCGCCGGCGGCTCAGTGCAAAGCAGGTCGCGGAGCGAGCCGGTATGGTGCCGATGACGTTGCGTAGCGTGGAGCGAGGCGGACCGGGGGTCACGATCGGCGCCTATCTGGCGGTCCTGCAGGTGCTCGGCATGGAGAAAGACCTGGAGCACCTGGCGGCGGCAGACCCGCTGGGGCGCGAGCTGCAGGACGCCCGATTGCGCCCCCACCGGGGCGCCTCGAGCACCCGACCGGCGACACCCCACGAGTCGCCCCAGGACTTGCCCCGCGCGGCCACAGACAAGGGCCAACGGACGCGCGCGGTCGTCCCGGCCTCGCCTGCGCAGAAGCCCGGGCAGCGGCTCGCGCCTGCCCCCGAACGCGAGAAGGGGGCCACGCGCAGCGACGACCGTCAGTGGGCGGAGCAGCGCGGCTTTGCGAGCTCCGCTGCGCTGGCTGGCTTGCTCGAACCCGGCACCTCTCCAGCGAAGAAGAAGCGGCGTTGACGCATGGCCGTCGAGATTGCCGTCTATGCCGACTGGGAGGGACTGCCGGCGCCGTTCCGCCTGGGCCTGCTCGATGCGCGCCGCGGCGCGGGTCGCGAGGTTTTCGACTTCGAGTTCGACGCAGGCGCCCTCACACACCCGGCGCTGCTGAACCTCGCGCTCGACCCGCGGCTCGGGCCTTTCGAGGGCCGGCAACATCCACCGCAGGGCCAGCAGACCTTTGGGGTCTTCGCCGACGCCAGTCCCGATCGCTGGGGGCGGCTGTTGATGCGGCGGCGCTTCGAGCGCGAACAGCGAGCGGGCGTCGTCCCCAAGAACGCTCGCCTGCACGAGTCCGACTACCTGCTGGGTGTTCACGATGCCTTTCGCGTCGGTGCGCTGCGTTTCAGGCGTGACGATGCGGGCGATTTTCTGGACGACCGCCATGGTGTTGCCGCGCCTCCGTTCGTGCAACTGCGCGAGCTGGAGGCGGCCAGCCTCGCGCTGGAACGCGACGAGGACAACGTGAACCCGGCCGGCAACGACTGGTTGCGTATGCTGATCGCACCCGGTGGCTCGCTGGGCGGCGCTCGGCCCAAAGCGAGTGTCGTCGATCCCCAGGGGCAGCTGTGGATCGCCAAGTTCCCGAGCGCACGCGACGAGCACGACGTCGGCGCATGGGAGCTCGTGCTACAAACGCTCGCACGCGGCTGCGGCTTGCGCGTGCCCGAGAGCCTGGCACGGCGCTTCGCCAATCCGTACCACACGTTCCTGGTGAAGCGCTTCGACCGCACCCACGGCGGGCGGCGCCTGCACTTCGCTTCCGCGATGACGCTGACAGGGCGCCAGGATGGTGACGACGCTGCCGCCGGAGCGAGCTACCTCGAGCTCGCGCGTGTGTTGATCGACCACGGCGCCCAGACGGACGCGGACCTGTCCGAGTTGTGGGCGCGCATCGTGTTCAACATGCTCGTGTCCAACAGCGACGACCACTTGCGAAATCACGGGTTCATCTTCAGCCCCGGGAAGGGCTGGCGCCTATCCGAGGCGTACGACATGAACCCGGTTCCCGAAGCGGCCGGCTTGATGCTCAACGTCAGCGACGCCGACAACGCGCTGGACCTGGAGCTGGCGCGCTCCGTGGCCCCGTACTTTCGCGTCTCTCGAACGCGCGCCAACCAGCGCATCGAAGCGAGCCAGGCCGTCGTGAGGCAATGGCCAAAAATCGCGAAGAGCCTGCGCATCCCCGCCCGCGAGCAGCAACGCCTCGCCTCGGCCTTCCGCCTGGCGGGCTAGCCCAGTCACGGGAACGAGAATCGCCGGCAGGCAGGGCCGCCGGCGACCCACGCTGGGTATTTCCGCCGAGGGGCAGCGACTCCAAGACAGACCTGCATCAAGCCAAGCTGCACTGCTTCGGTGCCCTCGTGTTACCGCGCACCCCGGATGATGTGATCGGGTCCAATCTCGCGCCAGCAGTTTGAGGCAGAAGCCCGGGTGCGAAGGGCGTTTCCCTACCGGGCGCGCGGATTACTGGGCCACTGCGCTTGTCACGGTGAGGCGCGCGCGGTACTCGACGGACCGGACGACGGCGGCGTTGGCTCGTGGCGGCGCGGATCGGGCGAGGGATCGGAGGCGAATGATGATCGAACAGCGGTCTGGGTTGTGGCGGCGGCGGGTCGGTGAGCGATGGCTCGCGGGGTGTCCGCTGGTCGCGCGCCGCTGGTTCGCTAGCGCGCTGCTCGCTTGCCTGGCGATCGCTTGCGAGCCGAAGGTGAAGCCTGGGCTGAACCTGCAGGTGCTGGTGATCGGGAACACCACTCCGCGCGAGCGGGCGACGCGCATCGATGTGGTGTTCGACCGCAGCATGGTGGCCAGCGAGGCGCTCGGAAAGGCACTCGCGCCGGGCCAGAGCACCCCGTTTCGGCTGGAGCCGGCGGTAGACGGCACGTTGCGCTGGCGCGAAGATCGACGCCTCTCGTTCGAGCCCGCCGCGCCGCTGCCGCGAGCGACGGCGTTCGTGGTCACCATTCCGGAGGGGACGCAGGCGCCCGACGGCGTCGGCCTGACAGAGAACGTCGAGCACCGCTTCGAGACGGAGCGGCTGACGCTGTCGACCGAGCTGGTGCGCGACATGCAGCTGCCGGAGCCCAAGCGGTGGGCGGTGCCGACGCAGCGCTTGTCGCTCGCGTTCAATCAGCCCGTGCGCTCGAACGCGGTGGCACAGTTCTGTCGGTTCAGCGCCAACGACGGAGCGCTGAAGGTGGCCGTGGCGTTCGACGGGTCGGCGACGGACACGCCCAAGGAGCAGATCGAGCTCGCTCCGAGCGAGGCGCTGCGCGCGGGCACGGCCTGGCGCCTTGGTTGTGATGGACTGAGTCCCCTGGAAGGCTCGCTGCCGCTCGCAAACTTCGAGGGGAAGGACGACGTGAGCGGGCAGCCCCCGAACGGGACGATCGACTTCAGCACGTTCGGCGCGTTCGAGGCGAAGGGCCTGTCTCCGTCGGGGAACGCCGTCAGCCCGGACGAGGTGAACGTGAGCGTGCACTTCAGCACGCCGCCCGTGTGGCTCGAGGGCACGAATCCGATCCAGATCACGCCGGCTCCCGAAGCGCTGAGCGACTACGCCTATGTGAGCGGCAGCGACCTCGTGACGCGGGTGACGGGGCTGTCGCCGCACACGGAGTACACGGTGACGCTCCCGGCGGTGCTCGCGGATGCGTTCGGGCAGCGCTTGCCCGGGCCGTTCACGGCGCGCTTCACCACCGGTGCGGCGACGCCGGGCTACGCGCTCGACACGGGCAGCTGGGCGGTGGAGGCGACGCGCGGCGCTTACGTG
>Ga0247763_1000392_pt1 | contig 25826 bp, 22 predicted proteins | sample UWRJL141409B4_FD_179926 | JGI IMG/M metagenome (GOLD analysis project Ga0247763, IMG submission 179926) | Plant litter microbial communities from Arlington Agricultural Research Station in Wisconsin, United States - UWRJ-L141-409B-4 | ecosystem: Environmental > Terrestrial > Plant litter >...
GGCCGGATGGGGCCAGAGCCTGCGCGGCTTGGTCCCGTTCCAGAGACCCTCGACAGTCCGGTACGACAAGATCAACCTGGAGGCGACGGCAGCAACATCGACAGCGGTGACGACTATGGAGACGGACAACTCGTACCTGTTTACGGTTTGCTTGGACCATCGGATGAGAGTATGGGACGTGCGTTCAGGTCAGATTCTTTATACAGGCGACATTCTCAACGCAAAGCGCGACCCCCAAGAAGACGGCAGGTGGTCCATTGATCCGTCGCAGAGCAATCTCATCCATATTTTGGAGGGTGTCCGTGGCCAGTGTCTTGTGGTGACTTACTCTCCGGTCGGAGCAGGCGAGTTCAAGTTCTGGAAGGTCAAGGCGAACGACCAAGGGTCGATTCACGTTGCCGACTGCTTCCCGGAAGCCCCCTTGGTGCCTCCGAGCCCGTCTTCCCTGGACGTTTGGACGCTGGCAGACTTTGCTGTAGCACAGCAAGCATCAGGGCCAGAGCTATGGACCATGTGGAAAAACAACACCACTTATCGCGTGCAGAGACTGCAACTGAATATTAGGAGTTCATCACCGTTCAGTGATGGCTGGAAAGGTGTGTCAGTTGACAACTCTGTACCACCGGTGCAAACTTCGGGACCATGCGACCCGGTTGACACGACAGAGAAGTGGCTGGAGCTCATTTTTTACCCTGGCCGTTTCTCCAAGTCGACTCTGGAGACGGCGCTGGCAATGTACGAGAAGGGCCTGGGCACATACAGGGCGCCTTCCTCAAGGTCGGGGAAGAGTTTGGCCGAAGCGATGTGCTCTGTCTTGGGTTCAACAACGACGCTAGACCGGACTTCGGCGGGCGGCATGGACTACGAACAATTCAGAGGCACAAGTGAGACACAGTGGATGCGTTTCTGGCGTCTGTTGCTCGAGTTGGATAAGCAACGCGGCGAAGCGTTATCTCTCGTCTCCGACGCCGAAGACGGTATGATCTGGGTTGTCTGCGCCGACTGCATCGCTGCTATCCGGCAATGCAGCGACTTGGATCGCATCTTTCACAATATCCAGTCGCCTGAAAGAAAACATGAAAATGTTGCTGCCTTGGTGTCCGCCGGCCTTACTTTCGTCGACACCTTCTCCGATAGCATATCGCAGCTTAGCAGGGCTGCGTTACGAGCCGAGTTGTATGAGGACTCAGCCCAGTCTGATGAGGATAGAATGCAACAATTCTACGATAAGGCTGGGTTCTGGCGACAAATCACAGACGAAGATTGCGCTCAGGTTGTGGAAACGCTGGGTCAAGGCTTCAGAATGGTAACGCCAAGGCTTTACCAAGACTTGTTCGATCTCATTACATCGTCAAGCGAAGCCAATTCGCAGGAGCTGCGGGAGCCGTTTACTGGACTTGGACGGAAAGTTGTCGTGCGAGCTGTTCAAGAAACTGTTGACCTCCACTGGCAAATTCTCTTCAGCCAGCTACTCCTCCTGGTTCACATGGAGTACGAGATCGAGAATGATGATGAAGTCCTACACGCTAGGTTTGATGTTGGGGCGATTTATCGAAGACTCGTCGCCGCACTTCGGAGGCTCGACCATTTGAGGTGGATGAGCACTGCTGAACTGAGCGCTTCCCAGTCCAAGGCCAACCGGCTCGGCACGGGGACAGGCGGCTCACCGACGAGACAACGTGGAATTGAAGAGATATTTCCCATCACGGCTTTGGAAGGGCTTATTGGCCACCTCTTTGGGTTACCAGAGAGCGCTGGCATGCCGCTCACCGCTAGCATCACGGACATGGTCCTGGACCTCTGTGCTCCCAGCAGCTCGACGGTTTTGCAAACCTGGCTTCTCCAATGCTCACTCCTGAAACAGGACCGCCCTGACCTCGCCTTGGAGCTAAATCCCTTCGCCGACCAAGATCCCTTTTCTACTTACATTCAAGGTCGAGTATTTTTGGCGCTCAAGGACTACGACATGGCTTCTTTCTACTTCAAAAAAGCGTCAATTGGCCTGAGCATATCGACGAAGCAGGGCGAGCGCCACAGCGCTGGGCTCCTCGACGACACGGAGTGGAACCTTTTAAACAGTGGACTGGCCAACTACTATGCCCACATTGTGAACCTGTACGACCGGCAAAGAGCTTACTCGTATGTCATTGAATTTGCTCAGTTGTCTCTCCAATTTACGCAAGTAAGCAACCCGGAGATGGCTGCAGCGACTAGGACGGAGATGCTGAGCCGTCTCTTCACGGCTGCGACTGCAATCTCCCATTTTGATGTGGCTCACACCGCATTACTCTCAATGGGAGATGATGCTCTGCAAAAGGCATACCTCCGCAGACTCGTTGAGAAAATGTGCGACAGCGGCCAGAACGGCGAACTCATCAGCTTGCCATTCTCGGGTCTCCAGACCAAAGTGGACGACATTCTGCTAGAAAAGTGCAGATCGGTCAGGGACATTGTCAATGGTGTGCCGTATCACCAGATCCTTTACTCGTGGCGCATCAACCACAACGACTACCGCGGTGCCGCCGCCATCCTGCTCGACCGCCTGCAGAAGCTGCGCCGGGTTGGCGAAGGCGACAAGATCGGCACCGACGACGCTCTTGACACACAAGTTACCCGTCAGTACCTCCTTCTCATCAACGCGCTCAGCTGTGTGCCTCCAAAGGAGGCATACATTCTCGAAGACATGGTCACTCCAGAGAACGACGCAAACCAATCCAAGCGAGGGGACGATGATCTCGAGGAATGCCTCGGCGACCTGGTCCAGCGCCTCGAGGCCGATAACAAAGCGCAAGAAGGTAGGGGGCTGCCAGAGGATGAGCAGGCGCTGTTGCACAAGATGGCGCATTTCTCGGCCAAGTTGCAGAACAGCAATAGCGGAACACCATTCTCAGGCCGGAGGTTCTTGATGCTGGCGGATTTGCGCAAACAGTACCAGCAGGAACTGGACCGCATCGCCGCAATCCAGAATAACCAGTTTGGATTCAGCGAGGAGGATGCCATGGACATGGAGATTGCGGCTGCCTGAGGTGACGGGATCTACGAGTGGAGATAAACTGGAAAAGACGAAAGTGAACTAAACGACTGGGCTGGATTGGGCTGTCTTCAGGGCGAATAAAGGTAGAGAGTGGTCTATACCAATGGCGATGCCCCAAGTCTGTCGGGCCGTGAACGTGGAGGCCGATGCGCATGACCATAGCCATCTGTAGCTTTGTTGTTTATTTGTGTTGTGGTCGTGTCGGGCCACTTTTGGTGTAATTGATGATTTGCATCGAGAGAAAGAGGGTCAGGCTTTGTGCTCTTTTCTTTTGCGCGTTGCACAATGGCCTAGGGATCCAGGAAAGGATACCCACCATACTGAACTATTGTCAATTGAACAAGAGAAAACGTCTTGGGTCTTGTTGCTCTTGTTTGGATCTCGTTTTCGGGCTGTCTCTCCGTACAGTGACGCCCCTGAAAGATTGTTCGCGCAGTTCTTTACGGCTTAGCTACAGCCTGTGGACCAAAACTGCCCCGGCATTCTTTTTCTTTTTTGGGGAGGTTGATGATGGAAGCTTGGGGCCTCAATGAGGAGGTTCAAAACCTTAGCGAGTAAATTCCAGGGCCTTGAATATTGGAATCAAGGCCTAAATATTCCACCTTAACCCCCTGCAGAACAGTTTCCCAACTGTTCATGTGTTGTGCAAACCCCTCCTCGATGGCTGGGTGTGCGCCATGTATTGCACACTGCAAGTTGGAATCAAGCTGATAGAGAGCCCAGAGAGCACGAAACGCTGTGCAAATACAGAATTTGAAGAGAACTTTGATTTCCCTGAAAAAACCGACAACGCCGTGCCATGCTGGTGGAGTGTAGAAGAAAACGCTGAATACACGACCAATTACGAAACAACTGCTTTCGTGCAGACAAACCTATCGCCGAGCCCCGTATCTTGAAGCCGAGATACCAATCACTGTACTTTGCACGCTTACCGTCCACCTCTCTCTCCATCTTCCCTCATGTTGTCTACACTGGGACAGCCAAGATTTTGCTCTCGGGCGTTGGTGGTACACCATCTGGCCCGTTTGTCAATTCGGGCGCTTGGCGGTAGAGTATGATTTCGGATTGTTTGAAGTATCTCCTGGCATCTGTAGAATCGCATTAGTGGTTTGCGTGGGAGATCTGGTTTGTCAGTCGACAGGGCTTACCCTCGTCAATCAGGACTAGGCTGAGGTAATATCTTGTTGAGAACTTTTTGTTGACGTCGCGAAAGGTAGGTGTAAGATCGAAGCCACCTAGGAAGAGTCGAATGGGGATCGTTTCTCCCCTGGAAGGCGAGCCATCCATGATCTGCAGCCAAGTTAGTTACGATGACATCGCGGGCCAGCGGAAGGATTTGTACCTCAAACCGTACCAGCGTTTCGCTTTCGTTGTATTGGTTCGGCGCGGCACCCGTAGTCTCGCGCCGGATAATGCTGAGCTCCATATGCTTGATCTTGAGGCGCACAAGAAGGAAGTAGATTCGCCCGACGATGACATCCTTGAGGTGGTATTTACTCTTGCTGTACTCGAACTCAATGTGTAAACAGTCTTCAATTCCGACATCCATCTTGATACTGCTGTTCATTTCGGGCGGAATGCGGTAGCTGTAGACCCAGATATCCTTTTCACGAATGACGTCGGCCATGCGGCGGGAGACGGTGACGCGTACGAAGTAGCGCAGCTTGACATTGATGCCGTTGTATGACTCGTATTGCTTTTCGACGTTCTTAAAGTTGAAGTCGAAAGTTTGGGGGTGTTGGAGCTCGCCTGGTGCGGCAAGTTCTTGGACGAGGGACAGGAACTCGTAGTGGTTGCCACGGTCGAAGAACATCTCGATGGTGCCGATGAATTGGACTTTGATTCCAGTGTGCTCTAGTCGCTTCCCATCCTTGGGCCGTACTGTCACAGCACCCTTGACCGACTCGCCATCCATGTAGAGAGGCGCTTTCTCGCGGCGGTTCTTGTCGAGTTTGACGTCCACCATGGACCGCTCATCGGCATCCTCGAGGACCACGTCGATGTCGACGGGCGTCGCAAAGAAGTACGACATTTCGGCAGTTGCAATTTGTGGCTTTCGGCCCGGAGGCGGAATGTCTACAGTTGGGATAATGCTGTAGAGGTTCCTGCGAGAAGAGGGGTGCAAGATGGAAACAAATCTCGAATCGAGGCAGATTGCAGTGCTCAGCTGCTTGATTTATTGCCCACGTAGCGAGGGTTTTTATACAGGGCAGAATTCTACTGGAGCAAAAGTAGGCACGGCGATTTGGGAGACAAGTGATTTGAATTGCAAGATTGAAGCTGGACATTGGGGTTCGGAGCTTCACGTCTGGGCCGCGTGGATCTCTGATCACAATCGCGGCGCCGCGTCAAAGTGGGGCACGGTATTACCCCGGATGGAAAGTCCAACCCCAGTCACCGAGGCTCTATTGCACTTCAGCGCTTCAAGCCAAGAACAAGACATTATAATGTTCAAGCAGTGCAGTATCTCCGATCTGTGAAGGACCTACTTCGTATCCAATATTCTCTTCCTGGTAAAGTCTGCGAAATCTCAGGGCATTCATGGAGAAGCCAGAGACAGCTTCAGCAAATTTTGCTCATTGAGAGGATTTCAGTCCGAAGAAGTAGTTCTAAATACATGAAGCACAGAACAAAATAGAGGTCCAGATCGATCATTGTCATCACAAAATCATGCGCGGGCTGGAGGCTGGAAAAGCACCGTAGCCAATTAGAGTGGGTCTTGGAGCTCTGCCCTAAGCGAGCGCCAGTTGCATCAGCCAGCCGGCGCACACAACTTGAATTATTCCGGGGTCCAAATTCGCCTTGGTTACTTTTTTTCGGGCCATTGCACCAACTCCCAGTCCACCTCGACGACGAACTGACAGTTCTCTCCTCACACCCAAACCGACGCAAAGATGCGCTACATCCACAGTGAGGAGACCCTTGAGGTCCCGGAGAACGGTACGTCTACCAATCCCAATTGCTGCGAGCCCTCGCAACCCTCTACACCTCCCCACTTCCCCCAAGCGACGACCATCCGCGATCGACGGTGAGAGACAGAATACCCTAGAGAAGGAGAAGCAGAATTGAGGATAAACGTGCGCGGTCGGAGATTCATCGCTTTGGGGAGAAAACATAATTTGCTCACACGCCTAGAGGGGGTTGATTTGCTAATGCAGGAATCTCTTTCGATGGGATTTAGTCAAGGTCTCCATCAAGTCGAGACAGGTCACGGTCGAGGGCCCGCGGGGCAAGCTCACGAAGGACCTCAGCCATATCGCGGTCAACTTCTCCGCCCCTAAGAAGGGTGTCATTGGCATTGAGATTCACCACGGAAGTCGCAAGAACGTTGCCGCCCTCCGCACGGTGAGGACGATCATCAATAACCTGATAATCGGCGTCACAAAGGGCTTTAAATACAAGATGCGTTACGTCTACGCACATTTTCCGATCAACGTGAACGTCGAGAAGAACGCAGAGACGGGTCTGTTCCACGTCGAGATCCGGTACGTCTCAAGCTCATGGAAGTTGATAGGAGGAATCAGTGGAATACTGGAAAGATATGACCGGGCGGAGGGCTGATTAAGTTGGCGTCACAGGAACTTCATCGGCGAGAAGATCGTCCGAAACGTTGTCATGCAGCCCGGTGTTGATGTGGAGATCTCCAAGGCGCAGAAGGACGAGCTGATTCTATTGGGTAACTCGCTCGAGAACGTGTCCCAAAGTGCGGCCGACATCCAGCAAATCTGCAAGGTGCGGAACAAGGATATCCGAAAGGTATGTTTCCATTCGGTGCGGAGGGGAAGCCTAGTCGTTTTTGCTGACTTGGGGGTAAGTTCTTGGACGGTCTCTACGTCTCGGAGAAGGGCAACATTGTTGAGGAGTGATGGACTTGCGGCCTGGTTTCTTTGTGCTTTATGGGTCACCGGAGTGGCAAGGGGTCATTGGCATTTGCATGTTTTGTAGCGGGAAAAATCGCTACAGCAAAATGGGCAACCTTTTGATGAACCACACAGCCTGGTGCTCGACCAAATAGCACCAAGTTCAGAGCCAAGGTTGTGAGTGGTACGGCGTGATTGTGCTGCTCTAGCCGGCCAAGTGGCTTTATTCATGCCATTTTGGCACATCTGCCATTGGGAGTCTGGTGCAAACAAGAGGCTTTGGGCTACAGGGTTGGTCATCTATGAATATGAGACATTATGACCATTCTACGCCGTCGACGTGCCTCCTTCAGAAAATGCCACAGCTGATGAACGGGGTGTATAGGTACGGTTCACATCAAAGTCACTCGGATCACCGGTTTGGCCTAAAATTGATGCGGTGATCTCATTCCCCAAAACGCCATGCAGGACGTGGTTGGTTATGCTCTCTCCCATTATAGCTTTGTTCTTTTCTTGCTCTCTGCTTTCCTTCCCAATCTCCCGTCATGTCATCGTGCGTCTTGTGTCGCCAAGCAAACTCCCGATCATTTTCTTCCCTCTCCGCCTTCAAAATTTCAGATTCAGATTCCCATCTCTCATATCTCATGTGTCCCGTTGCCCACATCTCTTCATCTCATGCTGTGCTGCATGTAAACACCCCCCCTTCGCTTCCCTGGTATCCTAGGTGGCCTTGCACTCAGCTTCCTTTGCCTTTCAAGACTAAAGAAAAAGAAGAAATCACGGGTAAAAAGCTGCTCAGTACATGAAAAGGTAAGAGAATCTATGCGGTAGAATCAGTGGTCATAGAAAATCAGCTGGAAATATGTTTATATACAGGTGTCGGTGGGGACAGGGTTGGTGCTGATCAGCTTTGGGAATTTGGTTGGTCATTGACAGAGCGCCGCCGTCTCACGGTGCAGGAATAAGGGCAAGTGAGAACGACACAGTGAGCTATTGATGACCTAGAGACCGGATCACCTAGGAGGAGATCTTGGAGATCTAGGAGATCTTGATGGTGGACCGCGGGACGTGCGGGATACACGTGTCGTCCTGGTGACTCTGCTGGTGCCGCTTCGAGCCCTACTGTGCCGAGAGTGGCGAGAGCGCCTAGTCCGGCTGCTCATGGAGCCTGTATTCAGTGTTAGCACAGGTAGATGAGATGGGCACACGATCGAGACTTACTTGGACTGTCGGCAGTGTATGAAGACGAAGACCAGTAGCTGCTGCTGACATCGCTGCGGGTCTTGGTCGAGCCCTTCTTCTTCTTATCCTTGCGCAGACCTAGGAGGAGCCACAGAGTGCCAAGGGCAGCTCCCAGGCCCAACAACCCCTTGCCGCTGCTCTTCTTCTCCTTGCGCGACGCGCTCACAGTGCTGGGTCTGCCACCATACCACGATCCATGGTTATCCCGCCGAGAGTGTCGCGAAGAGCTTCGGTGATCTGAGTCATGCTCTTTCTTTTTGCCGATGCCCAAGATGGCTGCAGCGCCTTTCCACAGACCCCGGACAATGCAGCATGCGCAGATCAGCAGGAGAAGCACGATACCAGCAAGTGTACCGATAACAATACCGGCAATGGCTCCAGGGCTGAGACCGCCGCCGCCGCCGCCACCACCACCCGGGGCAACAGCGCCTGAAGTAGTGGTGACCTCGCCAATGGTGCCCGTTGCTGTCCCAGTTACTGGGCCACTCGTCGGACGATACGGCGGTATGAACTCTGTTGTGACGGGACCGCCACTGCTCACGGAAGGGTTCATGCCCTGGGCCAGGCATTGGCCCTTGTACGCACAGAACTGCCAGCTCGCGCAGCAGATACTACCGCATGGTTTCTGACCAGAGCCGGCAGGAGGGACGCAGTCGCCCGAAGCGGCCGTAGCAGCACCAAAGTAAGAGCTAAATGTGCTCGTGAAGGTCTGAGTTGAGGTCCACGTCGTTGTATAAAATGCAACACCGCCACCTGCACCTGCTGAGCATCCAGCTATGCCATTGGATGTGTAGCAGGTTGAGCCAGGAGTGCAACAGTACTGGTTGTTGAATCCACAGTACTGCTCACATTGGCGGGGCATGAGGTATCCAAAGCCCGCTGCGTGCAAATCATCTCTTGGATACGGAACAGCGAGGGCATTCTGCGCTAAATATGCCAATAGGATGGTAAATGGGGAGCGGAGGCTCTGGGTTGATTGCTGGTGTCGCCGCATGTCGGTGACTGAAGAGTGTGAGGAGCCGAAAGGATGAAGTCGGTGGTGAGACTAGCGATCCCAGAGACTGAGCTCCAGGAAATTGACAGTCGGTCTCGCTGACGAGTGGTAGTTACCACGTGAGGCTGAAAGCCGCTCCCACGAGCAGCGCACTCGGGCGCACTCGTTGATTGTCGTTCCCAAACAAGCAGTGGGGTCGTCAATGTCGTTTTCGTCTTGGTGGTGGCCGTTCCAAGTCCTTTGCTAGTGTTTCGCCGTGTCTCAATGCCTGTGGTCTGGAGACGCGCAGTGTTTGGCTTGACAGCGCCGAGTGGGTAAGGTATGTTGCGCGGATACCTAGCTGCTAATGTTTGTGTCACGATAAAAGTGTGGAATGAAGCCGGATTCTGTTCTAGACCCGTGCGATGTATGTGGAAGAAGGAGGGAAGATGGGGTGGAAATGTCAATGCAGGAATAAAAAAGAAACACGACTTTACCGTGGCCGGGCAGAAATGCCAGCAGGGTCCAGTTCGTCCCAACCTCCCGCCAGCGTCGCTGTCGTGATGGTGGTGCACCCAACCTCCCAATTTATCGTCCTTTGCGATTGAGGATTACAGGACGCAAGCCGCCCGACGGTTCCCGTTCGTTATTGGACCTGACTTGTCAAATCAGCAACACAGTCCCATTCACTTGAAATTGCCAGGGGAATCTCTCCTTTTTGTGCACCCTACAATCATTGGAGTGGTCAATGAGTTGGCGTGATGCAAGCTCCCGCAGCCTGTGGCCGAAACTCAGGTCTTCCCTGTTTACTTGCCCCACTTCCTCGTTTACTGGACGACTATCGTTAGAGCTCTTATCGCTGCGGCCGTTACCCCACCTTAAGCTGATGGAGACCAGGTTCTCTCGAGCCTCCCTCCACGCCCGTACTTGCGGGAATATCGACTCAGAAAAGATTTTAGTTTGGTAGAGCAGCAGCGCCTGTGTAGTTACAAGTAACTGCAACTGAGAGAGTTCTTGCTTCCCGTTGAAATATATAGTTTGTCACTGATGAGTGTCATTGCCCAGGTTTCCCGAGAGCTTGTTCGCAGGTAGTTAACTCGTGTGCTTGTCGAAATCCGACGTCTGTTCTCAATTTGCAGCGGGTCTATTCGTAAAGTAAGGTACCGTCAAATCGGTCGGTGCATTGCATTGTGGGGGGCTGGAGTTTGGCAGTAGGGCGGACAAAGGTCCACTGGGTTACGTAGGTACAGGGCACTGTGTCACTAGCAACCAGACAGCCAAGCTAATGGACGAGCTCCAACTCCAAACGGAACCGCAAACCACGCAATCTGGCATCGAGCTCCAATACTGAGCTCAACAGCTCCCGCAACATGTCGCTCGACCCACCGACGTACCTCGCATCGCTACAGGGCAATATACGCCAGCGACCGATACCCTGGGACGGTGCGGTGCGCGCAGGCACCCTGACCGACGAGCAACTCGCCCAGATCCGCGCCGTTGACAAAGTCAAGAAAGATGCGCGGCGAGAGACAGTCGAGGCCAACCTAGATGGCTATCGTACCCTCTTTGTCGGAGAGTCCGGGAAGAAAAGCGTTTTTGAGTTGGCTTCTAAACGCCAGGATGTGGTGCAGTACATTCTCGTCCTGCTCTGTGACCTGCTGGAGAGTACGTGCCTTCCCATCTCCGCTGTCCTTGAATCTCGAACTTTGACCCTTTGCGGTTTCCGAAAGCATCAGCAACCCTATCCGTGGCGCATCGTTTTCTGCAATTGATGCCCTGTCCCACTGTTTTAAATTTCTCGACAAACGCTTACCTATGACATCACAGGCATACCCACTCTAGCAAAGGCGCTTTTCAAGAACGGCGACCCCTATCGGCACTTCCTCCCTCTGCTCGCCCACTCCCCGAATCCCGAAGATCCTATTCCCCTTCTGACGTCCACGGTGCTCGTTAATCTTATGGCTGCCTCCAAGGACGAATCAACAGCGACAGTAGACAAGGCGCTACCTGTTATATTCAGTTACCTCTCCTCATTGACCAAGAACTCAGATGCTGGCTTGCAAGATATTGGTGTTCAGGAGTTCTCATCGTTGCTCTACGGACGCGTTACTCGGCAGCAGTTCTGGAATCAGAGGAGCGAGACCGTCGCTCCGCTAATTCAGATCCTACGAACGGCGGCTGGAATTAGTGATGACTCGTCAGCGAGCCTGTGGAGTGAGGCGGCGGCGACAGCAAGGAGTGGCTTCGAAGGTTCTCTTGGTGGTGGCGTTGGTTTACAGCTGCTCTATCATGTGCTGCTTGTGGTGTGGCAGCTGAGTTTTGAGGCAGCCGAAGTCGGTGATGATTTGAACGAGTAAGAAACCCTACTTGATCAGCTTGTCCGACATACTGACGCGGCCCAGCGAGTATGATATTGTTTCTCTGTACACAAAGCTCCTTCGGTTGTCACCCAAGGAAAAGACTACGCGCTTGATTGTATCGACGTTGTACAACCTCTTGTTGGCGAACCGGAACACACTCCTCCCCATGGCTGTTCTTGCTCGCCTTCCCGCTCTGCTACAGAACCTGGCGGGAAGGCAATTTCCCGACCCAGACCTTCGGGAAGACCTGGAGAATCTTCGAAATCTGCTCGACGAGTATACCAGGACGAAGACGACATTTGACGAGTACGTCGGTGAGGTCAATTCAGGACACTTGCGGTGGTCACCACCACACCGCAATACGGTTTTCTGGGCGGAGAACGCACGCAAGATTCTTGACCACGAGAACGGCGAGATTGTGCGCAGGCTGGCGCAGATCATGGCGAAGCCATGGGACAATGACAAGGCGGTGCTTGCTATTGCGTGCAACGACATTGGCTGTCTGGTGCGCGAGGTTCCTGAAAAGAGGGGTCAACTTGAGAAGCTGGGGTTGAAGACGAGGGTAATGGAGTTGATGGGCGAGGCGGACGAGAATGTACGGTGGGAAAGCCTGCGAGCATTGGGCGGTTGGCTTCAGTATAGCTTCGACACCAAGTGAAGCTTTGAAGCTGTGTTTCTGTAGACGGTCTGTTTCGCGAGGGTTTTTTTTTTTGGAGTGATTCTGACAGTGTAGCAATGCATAGGTAGTGGACGGGCTTTCTGTTAGACTGGATTGACATGAGTTGGTGTTCACCTTACCACCTGCTAGTTGTATTTGGTGTTGTTTGAGCTTGCAGAGCCGAAGCGGCTTTGGCAGTCTCCGCTTATCGAGCCCGCCCCTCCATGGTTTCTTCTTGCGCGCCAGTGACATCACATAACAGTAGGTCCAGAACATTGTCTTCGCGCAACCTCCATCATTTCTATATACCTAAGACTGTTTTTATATTCCAGCATGGGCAGCGAGGAAAGTACCGAGCCCAAAATGTCAAAGAGAGTTGAGTATCCCTTGCGGTCGGCTCCTGTTCATTCGGCCACTCTTGCCGACCTGTTCGCGCTGATAGGCTTTGGCTTTTGATAGCTCTACTTCCTTGCGCATGGTGGTATGGTTCAAGGTAAGTTCTCGCACTGCTAGCAGTCTGGTCCTGGTTCTGATTCCCGGAGATCATTGAACCATCCGAGACGTTGATGACCTGTGTTTCGACTACACTCAGCAACCTCCCGCCTGTGATCGCAGCGCATGTGAGACGACGCTGACCAGTCCACAGGCGTAGGATTCCGGTACGGTGTTCCAGACCCCTCTGCTCTCATACAGAAGACCGTCCTTCAAATGCACGACACAACTGTCTCCAACGACCATCGTGTAACGCGCATAGCAAAAGTTAATTATGGAACCATAGTTACTTCACGCAGAAACGTGCCGCCGAATATGGCCTCACGGGCTGGGTGCGCAACACGGATAATAACAAGGTAGGTGTTTCCTCTTTCCCACCGTACAAGCTTTCTCTACCCAGGCACCCAGGTATTCATAGATGTGCTGATGAGGGGGGGAAGGTCGAAGGCGAAGCCCAAGGCCCTCCTGATATGCTGCACAAATTTCTCAAGGATGTGGATAACGGGCCGATACATGCCCATGTGGTTAGGTTGGATAAGGAGGAGAGGGGGGTGATTGAGGGGGATGAGAATTTCGTTGTTCGGCGGTAGAGCGGGTTATCGGGTTGATACGAGGGAGAATAGGGTATAAATGGAAAGGAGAACGCTTGTCGCCATGGCGGTTCTGTGCAACAAGACCACTTGGTGTTTTGTGTTTGACAATTTCTCCTCCGCCTCGTCCAACAATTCACTCGCAAACAAACGTAGTCGCACGTATGGGTAAAGACAACGGCTCAAATCTGGTTAGATGTGCTTGTACTAGGAGGCAGGGGTGAGGAACGGAGAAAGAAAGAGAGGTTAGTCAGAGCTTCAGGAAGTAAACACATCATAGTAATACATGGTCGCCTTTACGAACTTGCCTCCACCACCTTCCTCTTCCTTCTTCCCCCGTCCCGACTCTATCGCCAGCCATTTCTCATGCCTCTTCTCCTGCGCCTCACACTACTTTGTCAGCATCTTGTGTCTGTTGGGCCGTGACATGGAGCTCTAATAGCGGCGCCAAGATCGCGCAATACGCACCTGATCGTATAGTTCATGTTGGAGTGGGCTCTGATAGCTTGCTTGTGATTTCCCCCGGACAGTTTTGCAATCGCGAGGTGGCCAAGTGGGTTAGAGTGGGCGAAGACCCCCACCTGGTCGCGCAATTGCAATGCCTGGTAGGCATCGGTTTTTGCTAGCTCGGGGAGGATATCAAGACCTAACAACCCAATATGGCTCGGATCATTGGGACGACCCTCGGAGTCCAGACCAATGATGGTGGTGGCCCATGCTACCCACCGCCCAAGCAGCAACACTGTCTCGTCTGAAAGTTTTTCTTCCTGGTTGTTAAATTCAGGGATAAGATCAGAGAGGATTCCCATGACAGCTCATGTTTTGAAGAATCACGAAGGGAGTCGTTAACGTCAGCCTTTGCCTTTTCCAATGCCGTTAGCAGCCGCTGTTCTATCAAGGGAGCTGGGCTCTTTCCTTCCCGTGAACCAGGCTCGGTGCTGGAGTGTTTCTCAAAGTGCCCAGGCTCTCGAGGGAGAAAGTGTTCATCTTGTCCTCCCCGCTAACAACCTCAATTCCGCCAACTGCGCCATGGGTGTAAAATAATCTGTCCATTGTGTTTAACATCGCGGTGTGGGCCAACATGCCTCTGGACGCCGCCAGTTGTTGTCATGGTGCGGGAGCGAATGTCAATGCCCAACGAATGGACATCGACCGTGTCCCGATTGATTTTTCAGACGCTATTGTTGAGCACTGAATGTGTTACCCTGGCCTTCCAGGACCGCATGGACTAAGTCATGCCGGCTCTCCGGGTTTGCTGGATGTCTATACGGCAAAATAGTTCCTGCACCATTTCATCGAAGCGGCTCTAGACAATGAGCCTTCGCTATCAGCTGTTCCCGGCTTTCTCAAACGCTTGAATGTCGAAGTATACCGAGCCGTTGGGGATGACATAGGCGAAACCGTGGGCCACTATTTTCTTGGTAAAGGTCACGATCTCAGGGACATATTAGGTCAAACCGGTCAGTTTGTAGGGAGGGAGGACATTGATCGACGCAATGTCCTCGAAAAAGCGACCTTCAAATTTCGGGCTCAGCTCAAGATATGTCCCATGGTTGTTTGCGTCCACTCTGCACCATGGAGCATATCGACATGTATGTTATCAACTTTGTCACAATCTTCATCAGTGGCAGCTTGACGCTACTGTCGGGTTCAAAGGGCGGTCCTATCATCGGTGTCGGTCGTGTTCATGGAAAACCTGAGAGGGAACCCAACGTAGTCCTTCATAATTCGGCGAATACGGTCTAACCCCTGAAAGATTGTTCGCGCGGAAATGCACGGCCTGGCTGCAGGCGAGGATGGGCTAACATACCCCGGCATTTTTTTTCTGTTTTTCGAGGGCTTGATGATGGAAACCTGGGGCCTTGAATGTTCTGGCTTGAACCCTCGCAAAACAGCTTCCCATACTCACCAAGTCCCGCGCTCACAAACCTTCAGGGTTGGATTGTAATGTTGGTCGATATACATAGTAGTACAAGCTTGGCATGGCCGAGGGGCGCCACTCATGGTTGTTCAATATTGTCGGCGGTTTTCAGGCGTAGCGTCGATACAACACAGAGAAGAGGGAGGGAGAGGGAGAGCAGTGAGGACTTCCGGTGGTCAATTGGGCCGTGCAAGAGTGCTTATGTTACTGAGCTGGTCCCCTTACTTGAATTCGAACTAAGATGGCTGATTTCGTGCGCCTAATTTAATGTTGCCGGACTCTGTTGGCGTGGGGGTCGCCAAGCCCCTGAGGCTGAACCTTTCCAAGCTCCTGTGGGCGCGATGCACTGCAGCTCGCTTCCACTACAATTGTGGGACCACTGAACAATCAACGGTGGGGTTCACGCTCTGGAAATTTTCGGAGTTCTGCCACAGCATGGCAATAGCGACGACCTAAAGCTCAATCCAAGCAGACCTGTTCAGCTCAGCTCCACCGTCGACTCAATTAACATCCCGAGGAATCACACAGTCTGCCAACCGAAGAGTGAGTTTCCCGTGCGACAACCCAGGTCCTCGGCATTCACACAAGCTTCCGCGAAAATGGGTAAACGGACCAAGCAGTACAAAAAACTCATGCGCTCGTTTGAGTTTCTCGGTTTCCGGCAGCCCTATCAGCTTCTCATGACCAGCGATGTTCTTCTCGACACCCTCAAGCTGGATCTCATTCCGCTGCTTGAGAAGACACTGTCGACCAAGAACCTGAAGCCCATGATCACACAATGCTGTATCGTATGTTTACCCGTACAGTCTCTCACTCTGGACATGATTGCTAATTTGCGGCGCAGCGGACACTCTACGACAAGAACAAGGGCCCCAATCGGGATCCTGCTGTTGTTGCTGCGATTGAGAGGGCAAAGACGTTCGAGAGGCGGCGATGTGGCCATCTCATGGACGAGGGTGCCAAGAGTGAGCGAGAGTGCATGTTGTCGGTTGTAGACCCGAAGGGGGATAACCAAAACAAATTCCGCTATGTCGTTGTGACACAAGATGAAGCCTTGGTATGATTCCGCGCTCTCGTTGCTACAGGGGGATGCTAACCGCTCCGCCAACAGAGGGAAAGGTTACGATTGGTGGTGCCTACGCCGTTGATGTATGTCCGGCGAAGTGTCGTGGTATGTTTTTCTGCTATCTGCAATCCGAATACCGAGCTGACAGGCTTCTGCAGATTCTGGAGCCCATGTCTTCTTCATCGGCACAAGTCAGGAATCGTGAGGAGGTTGCCAAGTAAGTAAACTGGCAAACAAACTTGACCGAGCTCCAACCGGCGCCCTGAGCTAACACACAACTCAGATTTAAAGATGGCATCGTCAGGGGTCACCAAAAGAGGAAACGAGATGAGCATGAGTCTGACTCTGGCAGCTCTGGCGACGAGGATCAGTGGAAGGAAGCCACCGAGTCACCAAAGAAAAAGAAGAAAACGTATGGTCGAAAGGAGCCCAATCCGCTTTCCGTCAAGAAGGCCAAGAAGGAGATCACTGGGAGCGGACAGTCGCGGAAAGCAAGCGATCCAGCGGCCAACACTCCGGGGGAAACAAAGCCGAAGCGAAAGCGTCGAAGGAAAGGCGGAGCAGAGGGGTGTACTGGGGAGGAGGCGCAGGATCATCAGCCAGCGGCGAATGCTGACAAAAAGACAGACGATTGAAGGAAGTTGGAGTCAGCAGCAGGAAAAGCGTGGTGTATTACACGGGAATAAAGCCAAGAATATTCTTCGCGGTCTGGGTTGAGAGAAGGCCGAGACGAGCAGCCCTACGGGGACAGGTGGGTTGTAATTGGAGATGCTACTGCTAGCGTGGGGCATGGGGGGCAGTGTGAGAGTGAGAAACGGCCCTCGGCTTGGTGGTGGCTCATTGTTGGAAGAGAGCAGTAAAATTTACTGATGCACAGGTTGATAAGGCCAATCTCGGAGAAACACACATGCTCTGGTTTCAGAAGCCGGATTCGATCTCTCCTGATGTAATTTGGCGCTGAGTTACATCGACGCGAAGCTTGAGCTTCTCGGGCAGGCAGGGTTCCCCACATGATCTCGTCTGTGCATTGATTCAACGCCTCCCGTCTTTGAAACACGCTGGACCGGCCCCTGATCTCCATTCCGCTGCTCATTGTCCCGCTCACTGTTGATACGGAGGCCGGCCGCGAGGGCGTGATCTGGAATCGGGATCGAGTTTTGCTTTCGGCTCACCCTGCACACAGCCATGCCAGAGCCGAAAACAGGTGTGGCCTCCAGCAACAGCAAACCACGCACCGAAAATGACCATGCCGCTCCTCTCACCCCGTCACGAGCACCAAACCCAACATCGGACCCAAAATCAGACCCAAAGCCAGCCGCGACCATGGCCGTCGAACCGCCCGAGCTAGACGACTTCGGTCTCCCCATTAAGAAATTCAAAAGTCCATCACCCCCCGAGCCAGAAACTACTGCGCCCAACGGAGCGACGAACAGGAAAGCGAGTGCAAATGCGAACGTAACAACGAGCAGTGCAAAAGTCGAAACCAGCATATCGGAGCCTGCTGAACCCCCCCGGGTGACCAGTACGACGACGACAACAACAACAACAACAACAACCCAAGAAGGCACGGAAAGCAAAGACTCTGAGTCCAGCAGCGAAGACGAGTTCAAGGATGCTGTCTCAGCCCCTCAGTCTGGAGTGGCTTCACCAGTCGACGACGAGGATGGGAAGGGAAACCCAAAATCGGCACTCCCCGCGAGTGGGGCCGTAGCCAGCGAAAAAGAATCGGATAGCCTTAATGAGGTAGAGGGAAAACAACAGGACTCGAAGATGTACACAAAAGCGACCAAGACCAAAGCGAAGCCGGAATCTTCGGATCCCGCAACACCCGGCGAGACTCCCGCAACGGTCACCGAGAAGCTCCCCAAGGAGGACAAGGCGATATCGCTCGCCAAAGAGACCACGAAACATGAATCCAAAGCCGAGCACAGTCGCGAGAAAAGTGAGTCAGGTGTAGCTGTTGGCACTGGTGTCGTTTTCTCCGAGTTCTCGCACCAGCAACTCATGACCAAGAATGAAGAGAAAATTGTGGATGATGATGGAGAGTGGCAGGCTATGCCCTCATACGCTCCCTACGACATTTATGACGATGACAACAAACTCGTGGCCCGGGAGTACCATGAGGAAGAGGACGAAGAGAACCAAAAGTACGGATACGGCGGGCTAGGCGGTGCCGGAAAGGGGTATACCCGCGTGTTTGTGGATGATGACGCTGAGTCTGCGACGAGTATGGACGAAAACACGCAGTATCTTTTCAAAGACAAGGGGATATCTACGGCCGTGACAGACGAGGACGACGTGCAGCGAGATGCCGTCAGCCAGCTTCAGGCGACAAAGGAGTTGCTCACCGAGGGCCAGAGGATCGCCTATGTCGGCCTCGTAAGGCTAGAGATATCGGGCATGCTGGGAGAAATTGAGCAGGTGAAACCCGGCAAACGGGCCAAGAAAGAGTGGACGACGGGAGCAGAGAGCATGAGAATGTGGAGTCAGAAGATCATGATTCGACTCTATTCACACATGGACGTTAACTCGGCCGAACAGATCATGATCGAACAGCTGACCGCACACGGCGTCATGCCCGCAGATCTCACTCCGGTGCTTATGGCGAATGCCCGGGTCAAAAACCCAATGGCTAAGAAGGACGAAGACGAGGAGAAACCTGCGTCTGGGTCAAACAGCGCCAAGGCCTCGAGGCCAACTTCGGCTATGTCGGCGCACTCGGAGGAGCAGCTAGCCACACCACCGCCAGCCTATATGGTTGACGATTCTGAGCTGACAGCGCCGGTCAAGACACCGTCTCAGATGCCGACAACGGAGAAGATCGACATCGATCTGAGATGGACAGTTCTGTGTGATTTATTCCTCGTGCTCATTGCTGATTCCATATACGACTCCCGATCCCGGGTCCTCCTCGAAAGGGTAGGTAAAGCCCTCGAGATTCCGTGGCTTGACATTTGCAGGTTTGAGAAGAAAGCGACGGACGCGTTGGAAATGCAGCAGCAGGCCGAGAAGGAGAACTGGAATGAGGATGATCACATGGAAAGCCGTCGCAAACAGGCCCTCAAGAGGCGGTATGTGATGATGGGTCTTGCCACAGTTGGTGGTGGTTTGGTCATTGGCTTGTCGGCCGGCCTGCTCGCACCCATGATCGGCGCCGGCCTAGCGGCAGGATTCACCACGATTGGCGTGGCGGGCACAAACACTTTTCTGGCTGGTGCTGGAGGCGCTGCTATCATCACATCTAGCGCAGCCGCGTCGGGCAGTATTATTGGCGGCAGGGCGGCCAACCGGCGGACTGGGGCGGTTAAAACGTTTGAATACAGGCCGCTGCATAACAATAAGCGGGTGAACCTGATTGTCACGGTTTCGGGCTGGATGACGGGCAAAGTCGACGATGTTCGGCTGCCTTTTAGTACCGTGGACCCAGTCATGGGTGATCTCTATTCGATTCTCTGGGAGCCCGAGATGCTGAGGAGCATGGGTGACACCATTAACATCCTTGCAACAGAGGTAAGCAGTGTCGTGACTGATAGCCGGGCTGCCCACTGACACGCAGTTGTGACCAGGCCCTCACCCAAGGCTTGCAGCAGGTCCTTGGCAGTACAATCTTGACCGTCTTGATGTCGGCGCTGCAGCTGCCCGTCATTCTTACCAAGCTGTCCTATCTCATCGACAATCCTTGGACTGTGTCGTTGGACCGAGCCACCAGCGCCGGACTTATCCTAGCAGACTCGCTGATTGACCGCAACCTCGGCACCCGTCCTGTCACCTTGGTGGGCTACTCAATTGGGAGTCGTGTCATCTTCTCGTGCTTGCAAGAGCTTGCCAGGAAGGGAGCCTACGGCCTTGTGCAGAATGTCTACCTCTTTGGAAGTCCCATGGTCGTCAAGCAGGATGAATACATGCGCGCGCGGTCGGTAGTGGCTGGCCGCTTTGTTAACGCTTACAACGTCAACGACTGGATTCTCGGCTACCTCTTTCGTCTTACCGGCGGCGGAATTCGACGTGTTGCAGGCCTCGCCCCCATTGAGGGCGTTCCCGGGATAGAAAACATGGATGTTTCAGAGTTTGTTGCTGGCCACATGGACTACCGTAGGGCGGTTCCTCGCCTCCTTCGCGAATGCGGCTGGGATATTGAGAGTGACGAGTTTACCGAGATCGAGGACCCAGATCCTGATAATCACGCCGAACGGCAGCGAGAGCTGATTAATGAGATTGAAGAGGCCAGAAAAGAGGCGCTCAAGGAGCAGAAGGAGGGCAAGGGAGCAAAGGGCGCTTTCGCTTTCTTCCGGAAGAAGAAGGCGGCAGAGAAGCAAGAGTGGGAGGTGTACGAGGATTCCGGCAAGGTCAGGGCAAGCGGAAAAACGGAGGATAAGGAGGGCAACAACCACGGCGTGCTCTTTGACATTGATGCCATTCGGGCCGAGCTTGCCAAGGAGAGGTTGAACAGCCAGAATGGGGCCGAAGAGGAGCTGCTGCAGATTAGGGAAATCAAGAGCACACTCCCGCCCATGAAGCTCGACCTGAGCCCGAGCCCGCCGCCTGCAGTGCGGACGCCTCGGGATAGTCTTCGGGAAACGCGAAGCTCGGAAGCGGTGCCGTACCGGACATCGGGCGAGGATCGATCTCCAGGCGAATTGCGGGCAACGCAAACGCATTCGCGAAAGCCATCAATTACACAGCGCAAGGTTTCTACAACGCACCAGCGACAGTCATCAAGCTCACACCGGGCATCGAGTGAACGGGCTTCAACCTTCCCACCAACCCGGCCAGACCCTGAGCATTATCCGGGGCTCTCGGACACACCACGGGCTAATACAACCCATGACGAGATCCAAATGACTTTTGATACCTCGTTCGATCAGCCAGCACCCAAACACAAGACGCCGGTCCCCTCCTACAGGGTACCGGACACTGACTTCTCAGGCACCATCAGTCAGAGCCGACCGGTGTCGTTATCGATGAACCCAGCGGTAACTTTCCCAGCGGATACCCCGACAATACCGGCGAGACCCGATCTCATATCAGCAAGGACGGATCCACTTCCGAGTGCACCGCCCACGAATCCCTGGGCTGATTTTGTAGATGATGAGGATGATGATTTCGGAAAGGAACAGGAGATATCAATGACGTTTGCTTAGTTGATGCTTAGTGGCAAGTCGGTGCTGTCTGCACACGCAACCTGAATAGTGATTAAGCTTGAAGATGTGGTTGTTGATGGGGTATTTACGGTAGATATAGATAGATATCCGTTTTAAATGGGAGCCGTAATTGATGAGGTTGTAACCATTTCATCGTTTCCTGGAGTGTTTGGTTGCTTGGTGTGATATGATGAGAAACTGGACAGGCATCGTGGACCCTTCAGTTCACAAGAGGAGCTGCCTGTAGGCCTCGCAACGAGCGTCTTCTCCCTTGTTGATCAACTAGGAAGTCGAACCTAGGATTAGACGTCTACGTACCGTTTCTTGGGTCTTTGGTGGAAGTCAGGAGTGAGAAAGGTGGTCATGGACTGGGTGGTAAGGAGTTGGGGTGGGGGGGGGGATTGGGATCTGCATTAGCAGGCAGGCAGGTACTTACTTGGAGAGGCCTTTGACATATCAGAGTGTCACCCCTAGGACTGCCAATTCTTACCACCAATGGTGTTTTGTTGTTGAAATCCACGGATGGTTTTTTGAATGATGTACCCTGCGCACCCAGGGCAACGCCACTGTAGGGGGCAAATATAAACACTGTCCTACTTTTCAGCGGTCCATTCCCGCCTACCATCATACCGCCATCGGGCTAAGTAGACCCAGAGTACCACGGCTAGGAAGAAAAAAAAAAGAAAAAAAAGAAGAAGAAAGACCCCAACCCAATCCATCTATACCCTGATCGGGTGAATTTCATTACCGTGGAAATAACAAGAAGCAATCCCATCTCCTCCTCAAGCCAGCTCCTTCTCGGTATTTATTCTAGCCGCATGATTACTACCATCTGTTTACAATCCAACCGACGAAGGACGATCAGTATGGGACCCGGTAGGGCCTATGTTACCCGGGAGTTGCAAGCCTATTGTGAGATTCCCACCTCGGGCATTCTGTGACCCAACTCAGATACATATAATAGCAAGCAATGTCAAAAGTTTGATCATAGTGGTGGTGTCCAATGAACAAAAACGAAAGGAGAAAAGAAGTCGGGTCCCAAAGCTTGAAAATGATTACCTACCGATGAGTGCTCTAGCTACATATTCCTCACGGTTACCAGTGAACCAACGATCTTAACCCAGTTCTAATTCATCCCAATGTTTACAAATCACACCTCCCCTGCTCAACAAGGAACACCCCAACTCCATCGCCACTTCCTGAAGGCAACTAACCAGCCAAGTAACAAACCGTCTTCCCTCGTTGTAGATGCAAAATCCCATCAAAATCACACACATCGGCTTCAACACAACGCATACTCACCAAACCAGATCGAAATTATCTTCTTCAGCGTAGAATGTCCCCATCTCCAGTTAAATCTGGAATAGGACGACCCGTGCCTGTTCCGGCCCGTCCATCTCTGGACTGTATCTGTCCCATACCTGTCTGTCCCATTTGCCCTGTCCCTGGCCGAGTATCCAAACCTCTATCTTTCTCTCCTTCTCTCATGACTATGGCGCATCAAATATCGTTCCGTTCACACAGTGCAGAAACGACGCTAATATCGTCCATCTTCCCTGTGTCCATTGCGTTATTATTGCCACTTCCCGCAATATGAGAGGCGAAGAAACTCACCTCCCCCACTAGCCAAACCCTCCTCGATCGCATGCTCCATAAACGGACTCTCAGCAAACGGATCCATGGCAATGACCTTTGCCGCCTCCATCAGCTCCTCGGCCACGAAGCCCATGCCGCTGTCGGGCTCGTCGGCGTCTTCCATCCCTAACCTGCTGCCTCGCCTCTTGACCTCGCCGGCCCGCCACCTATCCAGGCTTGTACAGACGTTCTCGACAATCTCATGCGCCCACAGATTATCAATGACTCCGTCCGACATGGCCAGCACCACATCTCCCTCGCGAATTGGCACCTTATCCACAACAGCACACGTTTCGGGCGTATCAGGGCTGTTTGTTCCCAACTGCCGGGGACAGTCAAACCAGTGCCACTGCTCCGTCGACTTATAGACCATCTCTCTTGTGGCCGGCCTTACCACCATGACCTGTGAATCACCGAGGTTGGTGACGTAGAGTAGCGGTCCCGGCTCTTGAGCTCGCCCCTCCTTTCGGTAAAACAGCTGCGCGCCCGCAGCGGTGGTCGTTCCCTGCCAGTCATTGGGCGGACTGGTTGCCTCGACCGTTTGTTCGTATGCCCGCTGTAGATACGTTGCCGGGTCTGGCACGTATTTCCCAGGATCATCCTGGTACCGCAGTGCATCTTCCATCATCGCAGTGACCCAGTAATGCAGGATCAATCTTGACCACAACCTACCACATCCTTACCGTATTAGCGATCCCATGCCCCTTTTCCATATGCGACCAGGGGTAAAACTCACCCAGCATGCCCCCTTTCCCGTGTACTCCATGCGCCTACTCCATCGTTTGCACATATAAAGAAGTTGTTCGCAAACACGGCATCATCTCCATTCGTGTATCCCTTGATCCGCTGGCCGTCCACATATGCCCTGCGCCGGTCCCTGCTACGGTCGTGCGTGCTGAGGGGGTCCGAGAAGGACCCTGATGGCGGAGAGAGAAACGGCGGCGGGAAGGGCCGCGGTGGCCGCTTGGCAAAAAGGGCGACACCCGTGGCGAAGCGGAAAGGGAGGTGTAGGAGGCGGGGGATGTCGGGTTTCGGCTGCAGTTGCAGTTGCGGTTCGGTGGTGGAGGTGGGGGCCTTATCGCCATCGGTGGATATGGGCGGTGTGCTTGTTGCCGCTGCTGTATTTGAGGGAGGAGAGGAAGAGGAGGATGAGACGAAGGGAGCGCGCTGCTGGTGCTGCGCCCATGGCAGAGCCTGCACATGCGGGCGCGGGCCCAGCCGCAAATGCTGGTACGGATGTAGGCAGGTTTGGCCTTGACAGAAAGTAGCAACTACTTCCGGGGCGGACCGGAGTATCGTCGTAGCATGAGAAGTTGAGGCCGACAGTCGAAGAGCTAGTCTCCTCATTCCAGCGGGGCAACAGCAACAGCGGTGCGCGCGAGTCGATCGGGGCGGCGGCGACACCGTCGTGCAGCATTCGAGAGAGTCGAATACAAAACTGCTCTTTTCCCTTTTTTATCTCCGTCGCGACTACCTGTACATCGAGTTATACGTCCCTTTCCCTTAGGTTCGCGAGTTGTTGGGGAAGTGTTGGGTGGAGAGATAGCTTTGGTGGAGGTGCAAGTTCCAGTCGAGGCTGCTCGTCACAGCGCCCCCACTATCACTGCAACCCTGCAGGGAGTTGGGACTGAGTGGCTCACTGGGTTGCTCAGGAACTTAAGATCCGCGTTTGCAGGCCGCGAATGGGGGCAAGGAACATGGAACAAGGATGGGTCAAAGGACATCTGCTTCCAGCGAGCACTCCTCGTTATCACCTGCAAATTTAACATCGTTAGGCCTCAACATAAATACAGTAATCCCATGCTTTTTTAATCTCGTCAGACTTCATGACTCAAGCCTCGACATGCATTGCTAGTGTACTCCAGCCAGACCTCGAGTGGCAAATGATCAACTTTCAATGCTTTGTCCGTGCATTTCGTCGACGGACAGTTTAACCACCATCATTGTTGGAGCCATGTTGGCGAAATTGATGCAAAGATAAAACTGAATAGCCCCATAACAGATAGAAACGAGACAAGGTAACATGTATGCCAAACAATCTAACCCACGGGCATTCAAGACATGGTATATGACCCGAGCTCCGTCATTTCTCGTCCATCATCTATCGTGTCCAAGCTAAATACCTATCTTAGTGGTCTTAACCATGTCATATTCTCGTTCCCCTAGAGCCCCCAACACCTTTCATTCACTGCCTGTACGCTCATAAACTTTCCTGAGATCTCGAACCCTGACCCCTGCCTAGAAGGCCTGGCCCTGGAACTGCATCCGACCCGGAGTGTCTGGTCTCCCTGGCGTTCCCGATGCAGCATATTGGCCCTGTGGTGGCGGTTGGAACCCTGGCGACTGCGGTTGTCCGCTTTGCATGCCATAACCAGGTGAAGGTGGCTGCAACGGTGGCGGTCGATGTTGCAGCGTAGCGTTCCAACCTGCTTGTTGTTGCCCGCCCTGTGGCGGGCCTCCTTGCGGTCTCATATGCGGAGCGCCATATCCAGGTCCTTGCTGATATCCTGGCCCGACCCGTGGAGGCCCCATGCCTGCTGCTGGGGTGCCGTACATCATTCCGCCCCCCTGGGGATTTCCAAATCCTTGCGAGGCAAACTGGGCTTGCTGCTGGGCATATGCAGCCTGTGCCGCTCGCTGAGCTTGCTGGTTTTGCTCCCGTGTCCTTTGATCAATAGCCTGGGCCACTGCTTGACCACCAATACCAGCCTTCATCTGTGCTCTCTCGCGCTCCCTGGTCTGGATTGCTCCGACTAAGCCGATCGAAGACTGACTGGGAGGCCTGTTAGCCCCAAGCGCGATCAATGGACTCCCCGTCACTCGGGCTATGTGTTCCTGCTCGCGGGCTGAGAGG
>Ga0247763_1000394_pt1 | contig 25778 bp, 30 predicted proteins | sample UWRJL141409B4_FD_179926 | JGI IMG/M metagenome (GOLD analysis project Ga0247763, IMG submission 179926) | Plant litter microbial communities from Arlington Agricultural Research Station in Wisconsin, United States - UWRJ-L141-409B-4 | ecosystem: Environmental > Terrestrial > Plant litter >...
CCCCCCCCCCAAAAAAAAAGAGTTTCAGAGTCCCCGGAATGTTTCTTGATGTGACTTGACACTATTCCGTCTCGCCCGTCCATGGTGCACATCATCATGCTGAATCTGCACCTCGCCGATATGCTGCCTCAGCACCGAAGGGGGAACTTGGGCTGCGTCAGTGGGATCTCTGTTGATCCCCGTCATCTCAGATCTGTTTCCCGTCAGTTCCTCTCTTCTTTTTTCCCTTGTGAATTTGGAGGGCGTGATACTTACTTACTGGAACGTGTTGTTTCCCCCAACCGTCTTACTTCCATCCAAATCCGAATCCACCCGCGGGTCCATCTTGTTCATCATATCGCTGCTGTGCGGACCAGCCGTGTTCTGTCCCGAGCTCACGCGCGGGTCCGCTGCGTTAGCAATCTTGCTGCCGTGCGGGCCAGAGCCCATGGAGCTGTGTCCCGTGCTACTGCCCAGGCCCATTCCAGTGCCATGGCCGCCGGTGCCCATTCCCATTCCCATACCAGTTCCAGTTCCGGTACCGACAGTGCGGGAACCATCACGATCGGAATCGACACGGGGGTCCGCGGCGTTAGCCAGCCGAGAGCCGTGCGGGCCGTGAGCACCCTCGGAAGTGCCGTGGTGGGTGTTGTGGCCAATGCCCATGCCGCTGGCGATGCCACCGGTGCCACCGGAGTGGGTGCCGGAGGAGAAGGGGTTGGTTGTGCCGGTGCCGCTCCCGAATTCGCCGTGGCCAGCGGTGCGGCCTGTGGTGGTGGTGTTGCCGGAACCCATGCCCATGTTGTTGGACCCGTCACGGTCCGAGTCAACACGGGGATCAGCGGCGTTGGCGACGCGAGAGTTGTGCGGGCCGTGGGTGCCCTCGGGGGCGCCGTGGTGAGACTTGTCCGAGTGAACGACTTCCTTGATCTTATTGACGATGCCGGACATGTTGGTGGTTTGTGCGGTGAAAGTCCTTGTGAGTGTGTGTGTGTTCTGATTTGTTGTGATTGTTGATATCCTGAGAAGATGATGGATGATAATGATGGATGGTACGCTGAAGACGGGAAGGGCAACCCTCTTACTTATACACAGGTCGCATTGAGATCGAAATCACCCGAAACAAGCAAACTGGAGAACAATGGCATCATCTTGCAGGTCACCCTCCTCTGAACGGGGCGGGGATGGGACTGGACTAGATGGGATGGAGCAAGGCCAGACCGACGGCCGCGCAAGGCAAGCACGGCAAAGGCGAAGGGTAAAAGACCTCACTGTGACGTAGTGGATAATAACATGTTTCCATCTTGTTGTATTGCGTTTGGTGTTGTTCCAAAACAAGCCCGGGCTCAGTAGCCCCACACTCGCCCACCGTCTGGTCATGAACCGAACTGATGCTGGAAGCTATGACGACGCATGAGGTAAGAGATCCCCATACCAAGCAGCCCAGCCAACAACAAAAAAGAGCTGCTTGTCACAAAACGCAAACGGCACGTGCCTGTCTCAGCAAAGCCAGGTGATTGGATCCACCCGCTCTTTTCGCCCGTCCCGGCATATGCAAGGGGCGATCAACCGGTGCGTCGTTGACTACTGTGGCTGCAGAGGGGGGGCGTAAAGCGGCTCCGCGATTCCCCGTTGGAAAGGGAAAGTGGGAAAGCTCCGCAGTAGCTGTGTTAAAACGTCACTCGGGCCGATCACCAATATCTATCATCCAGTTACGTATGCTGATGGCTTTGTGGCTGGTGACGTTACGTCGTGGAGGATGGAGGTGGCGTAACTCCTCGGGCGCCATCTACAGGTACAGAGTACAGAGTACCTGACCGCCGAAATCATGTACATGAACAAATCATTAAAAATGTACCTACTACAAAGCTGTTTCATCCCTGCAAAGGTGAAGTTCTGTGGGTTGTCCTCGGGAGCTTTGGGAGGTGGAATGGAGGCGGAGAGAGAGCTCAGGCACCCCTGTCGTTTTACCCCACATTTTCCAACCCGCGGGTTGTTTCGCTTGGCGCCGTCGACGTCATCGACTCTTGTCACTCTCACCCCCGTTTGTTCTCCGTGAAAGCATTCCAATGACGCCGGTTCCTTTAGCCAAGAGGGACACAGCGGAGGTGGAGATAACTAAACGGCACGGGACGGGAACAGAGGCTGCGGACTGGCAGGGCTGCTACACGTGGGCTGGCGGTCTCATTGGGAGTACTCGCTACGGAACACGAGAGAACTACACACTACCTCAAATCTACGGGATTGAGTCTGGCAGGGAGAGCCTCGCCAAAAATATTAAAGTATCCGAGGTCATAGGTCATGGAAATGTATGTGAATTAAGTAAACCTAATGACTTTCTCTCCGACTAAGGTCCCCAAGCCGACCAGGAAATGGTCCTGCCACTCCTCCTCGTGGTTAGAACTAGACAAATATCCGCACGAACAAATTATCCCTCTTGGAATAATCGTAGGATTGGGAATGAACATGAGTGATCAACAAAGAAACTGGAAAGTCCGAATTCGAAGCAAAATGAACAAAACAAGACGGGTATCACAGTTGGTAAATAATTAAAAGTTTTGTCGGTATGTAGGTAGCCAGTAAGGGGGTTTGGTGGAAGTTATCCTTCAAGATTGTACCCAAGAAGTTGACGTGGGAGGCCCTGGTGGCTGGATTTAGACACGCGAGCGGTACCACCTCCTCCGGTGATACGTGCCGGTGGTAGCAACCGGGGCAGTATGGCGACGGACCCAATAGATTCTGTGGTTCAACCTGGTCAGTATCCCCCAAAGACCAAAAGAGAACAGGAAGAGGGGGGAAATAAAAAGGAAACTCACCCCAGAATCGCACTAGCCAGCCAACAAATAGCACTCAAAAATGCAAAGGCCACATTCGCCTTCCACTGGGCACAAGTATTCACGCCCCCAAACTCAACATCTACGCCCCTCCAGTCAAAGACGTAGCCGCACGCCCCATCAAGCCAATCGACCATGAGCCCAAACGCCACAAACCACATGACACTAATGACAAAGTCGGCAGGCCAGTGGATGAAAGACCCTGAGAAGGGGAAAAGCCAGACGATAGCAAACAGAATCGACAAGCCTGCGACGATTTCCGTGTAAATAAACCGGCCGAGAGACCATGCGGAGGTGCCCTCAACGGCGTGGAGGTAGGCGCCAGTGAGGCCTGCGACGATGGCAGCAAACGCCAGCTCGGCGAGGCGCAGGATCATGGAGAAGATGTCGGCGAAGAGCATTTTGGCGGTTGTTTTAGGTACTCTTCAACAACTGTGTGCTTGTTTGTTTGTTTGTGTGTGTGTGTGTGGTTTGTGGTTGATGACAAGATTGGGATGCAAGAAAGACGTCGGGGTGTCAATGTCAATGTTGAGGGAATAAATCTTCAAGACCTCGGCGACGGAGAGACTAAAGAGAGCGGCTATATATCAAGGGGAATCATGTCATTGCAAGATTCTGGCAACTCCGAAACCTGGCATGGACCCTTTTTTGCTCTCCTCTATCATTGGACCCCAAGGAGGGCACGTCACAGCTTTGCATCTTCAGGGTCTCGTGGCTTGGTTGTCCCTGCCCAGGAGCACTGTCTGTTCCTTGTTTGCAAGTGGCCCTCGCTGTGCTAGTGGCTGACGCGGCTGGAATGGCTGGATGTCAATGCAGAGTGCTGGCTGCGGGATGAGGTCATCGTGCCGCCCCTTCCCACCACCTCCCCGTCAACCAATCCGATTCAGCTTCATTACCTACTCACCCACGTGCAGTCCTCGCCTCGGCACCCCATTCATGAGAATTGCAGCAAGTGGGCAGAAAACCACTGAATTACGCACAACATTTTTATATTACGGATGAGGTCAGTCAGCCAAGCATTGTCGCATGGACGTCAAACACGCTATTTCTCCATCCGCCAGCTTCATTCTCCCGAATTCTCTGAGACGCCTGAGTCGCCTCTTCGTTCCACAGCTTGGCAATACTCCCAGGCGCATATACCCCTTCGAAGACTCCCCGTCCCGGTTGGGTGATTCCGACCCGCGTCTGAAGATCGGGGTCATCCGGCGGTGTCAGCCGTGCTAAAACAGCTTTGACAAACGTGCTAAGGTCCTTGGGATCGGCGACCCTTGTGGCCCGTAGTCTCTCCCGGGCGTAGATAAGCTCTCGGTTCGCAAAGTGAAGGGAATTCTTGATGGCTGCTGCCAGCTGGAGTTCCAGCGTCTTCCGAATCACTGGCTTGAGGAAAGGCCTCAGGAGCCAAGACAACAGACTGAACTTGCTCTTGCGCAGCGTCCAGTTTAGCTTGTGTATCCGTACTTTAACATTCCGCAACGAGAGAATCTTCTCCAATCTGTCTTTCCCGATCTCAACATCGAGCTGGATGTCGAGTCCTCTCTCATCAAGTGCAAACGAGCTGATTCCTTCATCTGCCAACCAGAGAAGACCAGAGTGCGCGCGAAGCCAGAAACCCACCTCTTCTGCTCGGATCGAGAGACCGTCAATCTTGATTCTCATCAGGCTCCGAATAGCCGAGGTTGTGCGGAATCTCGCCTTGCGGATTTCTAGGTCATTGAAAGTCTCGACTCGCAATTTGTAAGGAAAGAATGACGAATTATTAATGGCAATACCCGGCTCTAGGATGAGGTTCTCTAGCAGCAGATCCAGCACCGGCGTCGAAATCTCAACTCTGGGAATGGGAATGTAATGGATCGACTGAGCTAGCAAAGGGATGAAGAAATTGATTGCATCCTCGAGTAGATCCGTATTTGCGTACTGGTGGGCGGGTGACAGTATCTTGGCGAGCTTCGTGCTTGTCCCTACCAAGTTTGCAACATCTTCGTCCCTGAGAACCGACACAAAGGTCGTGTGTATCTGGGACAAGAACCCATCCACATCATCTCTCAGTGAGGAGCGAGAAGCCAGATTCCGGGATCTGTTCCGGAGCTCCTGGAAACGTTCCTCTGCATTGTCGAGAAATGAGGGATCTGTGAGCATCTCTTGTGTTGCATTTCCAAGCTCTCCGACCAGTTTCTCAAACTCCGGGTCGGTCTGACCATGCTCCACGACCCTGTTGAGTCTCTTCTCCAGCTCATCCCACTCCTTGGCATCTCCGAAAGACCTGATGAAGATCCAAAGATTTTTGAGTGCTTGATCTGTCTCTGGATTGCGGTCAACATCGTCATCCGCAACCTCGAGAGTATCATGTGCGATGCGAGAGTACACCATGGCGTAACGCTTCAGAAGGAGCGATAGGGTGGAGACTGAGTCCGTGTAGTCTCTCCGCTGTCGAAGTTTCAGCACGGCCTGCTTCAGGCGTTCAATCAACGTATCTCTTTCCGGCCCCTTGAGTTTGTCGACAATACTGTTCTCTGCTTCCGCTGCTACCTTTGATACCCCATTCTTGATAACTTCGGCCACCTCAGCTACCTCCTCAGTAAGGCCTCTCTGGGACGGACTGCCTTTGGCCTCATGACTAGGCTCTTTGAGAGCCTCCTGCTGCTCCTTTGGGGGCTCTAAGCGTTTCCCTGCTTCCTTTGAAGCCTCGGACAGGGCGAACGCAGTGTCTCTAAAGACCTCTCGACAGACGACGTTCAAGTCAGAGAGGAAAAGACGGAAGTCTGAGTTCGTGAGTAGCAAGGAACCGACGGTTTGAGCACTTTTGTATACTGAGAAGGTCAGCCCCTCCGAGTGTCCTGTTATAGAGTGAAATACTCACAAGCAGCTGTATCTGCCTTTGCCTTGGCTCTGCCCGCGCGCTCGACAATGTCCTCCACGTCTAACGACACCCTGGCTTTGGTCAAGGACCAGAGAAAATCCTGGATTTGGTCATGGCTGTTTTTGTTCTGCAACAACTTGATGAGCTGGTTGATCCACTGCCGAGTGAAATGAACGAGAGCGCGCCCCGAATCGCTGAGATGGCTGTTGTCGGGGTTCAAGACACTCGACGAAAGTAGAGTCCTAAGATTGACGATGGCCTGCTCATTTGACGGCATATAACCTTTGGATAGCGCGCGAAGCATCTGCAGCGTGTGCAGCTTTTGATGCAGTTGGCGCTGTAGCGAAGTCTCGTCATCGTACTGAGGGAGAAGAGGCTCTTCTTCGTCAGATCGCTGACGGTGACCAAAACACGACGAGAACATTTTCGCGGAATGCTTTGTGAAATAGTCGCTACAGAGTCACACGTAAGATGGAGGACGGAAACTCACATTCGTGGGGACATCCCCCGTCAAGTTGGTTGACTACATTATTCATTCACAAAGGTGGGAGCTCTTCCTAGCTCTCATAGCTTCCGCTGAGAATTATGACGTCGTTGATGCCCTCTGTTGCAGGGGTAAGGCCCCGCAAGGTTGCAGCCGATCTAGTGGCCTGTGCTTTCCGTCCGTTGTCCGCCCAAAGTTCTGAGACACGTGTTTGCTTTGGAACCAGAGCTTCGTCCTCAATTCGGAATGTCGAATCGAGTAGAGAAATGGTAACTCCTCGGGGTTGCTGGTATTAAAGTGTAGCGCTGCACCACGAATGATCCGAATATTCGTCACAATTCTCTTGGCTCGTCCTGCGTCGGATAATCATCCTTTCTTCTGGACAGCACAGGTTGCACAGCCTCCCGGTCGCTGTCGGAAGACCTGACCCGTCTGCTTGGCTGTTGGTGGAGGGGTGTGGTTGGTTTACGACAAGCGCCGCCGTGGCGACACTCAGCTGCAGGAGCTGGATTTTCAGCGTCAGGAACGGGTTTCGAACCACTCGGGGAGATCTTGGTCTTTCTTCACAACAAGCGAAAATACATTGGTCAGGCACATGCCCCATTTTGCCCCCAGGTTTACCACAGTACAGAGTTTCGGAGGCCTGCCGATTATGTCTCTGGGGCGAACTGACGGGATGGATCAGCTCCGTATTACTACATTAGTTCCGAAGTAGTTGAGCCTGATGCTGGAAGTGCGCAAGCGGGCAGAACGGCCAGGACTGGTCAGTGCCGATGCCGCCGACACCGCCACAGTTGACATATCGCCGACTGAGTATAGTTCACGTCGAAGTCAAGATATGCTCGACACAACAATATATGCTCGCAATTTCACGAGTTTCACAACAGCTGCGCACTCTTGCATCTCTTCGCTAACCCGTGATTGATCCCGCCATTCACTCAGGCGCTGGTTCAATGTGGCGCCTGATTGCTGGACAAGGCTGATCCTTCCCAACCGGCTCCGTCATCCCTCACCCAGCCAAGCCTTCCAACCCAAGGCAGCATTGGCGCCGTCGCCACTATTTCGCTGCGCTGCTCCCAACATCCGCATCCAATTCTGCGACCGCTCTGCAGAGTTATTCTTTGCATCCACAGTTTCGGCGTAATCTTTCAATATGGAATTCGGCGGGCTCAAACGGAAGGACACGACAAAAGGACCGCCCTTGCGGATCCTGTCGCTAGGTAGGTCTATCTTTCTGGAGCGCGCTGACTTGGTATCCTTGACTGTCTCTAATCGCCTCGTAGACGGAGGCGGAGTTCGAGGCTACTCAATGTTCCTCATTCTCCAGGAGCTCATGCACCGTACTTTCGTCGAGATCGAAGGCCGAGCGCCGCGCCGACACGAAATTCCGAAGCCTTGCGATCATTTCGACCTAATTGTGGGAACCGGTACCGGCGGTCTTATTGCGTTGATGTTGGGGAGACTGCGCCTGGACCTCGAGACTTGCAAAGAACTATACGTGCGACTCACGCAAATGGTTTTCGAGACGGACAAAACAATCGCTGGCATTCCATACCGATCGACACTATTCAAGGCAACGAAGCTGGAAGAAGCTATCAAGGAATGCGTCAGAGAGCATACGATCGACGAGAGTGAAGGAAATGACGGGACGAGTTTAGGTGGCGCACCTTTAAGCGCGGTTTCTCGTTCGAGCGCCGCGGCGTCGAACCCACGGAGGCACTCGAGCAACGCGAGTGTGGTAAGCTTCAGCGCCAGGGGCCCCGCGTCCCAAGCTGCGAGACCCGTATTTTCGTCGAGAGGCGGAAACCCAAACGCGAGGTTGTATGATGAGAGGGAATACAGAACGAAAACGTAAGTTCACCATCAGCGGGGGTTGGGTGTCTCTGTCCCATAGGCTAACAACTTGCAGAGCTGTAACAGCTATTTACAAGGGTACTCCGAAGGGCGGGGAGCCAGCTTTGCTACGCTCCTATGACTCGAGGCGAGAACCACCGCCCGAGTTTGACTGCAAGATTTGGGAAGCGGGGAGGGCAACCTGCGCCATCGGGCTAGCCTTCAAGCCCATGCAGATTGGCCAGTCTGTGTTCCACGACGATGGTGCAGGAAACTTCAACCCATCTGTGACGGCCCTAAACGAAGCTGTGGTCAATGAGTGGCCGGGACGTGAGGTTGGCGTCTTTGTTAGCGTTGGGACAGGAAAGAGGCCAAAGGGTAGCGACGCGAACTCTTCTATGTGGTATGAGGGCTTCCTGGGCGAGTTCGCCGAGGCGCGGCGGAAGTTGATTGCAAAGATCGAAGGGTGCGAGAGAATCCACGAGCAGATGAAGAAGGAATACCTTGCAAAGAGGGGCGTTAGTATCGACAACTATTACCGGCTGAACGTCGAGGTCGGGGTCGGGGAGTTTGGTATGAACGAATGGCACCGATTGGCCGATATCAGCACCAATACCAAGAGATATCTGGCGCGGGAGGAGGAGCGAGGCATGGTGCAGAGCGCTTCGGCAAAGCTGGCTAAGATTCACTTTGCTAAGCTGAGGTGGCAGCGCCTCAGCAGCAACGCTGTGCCAAACCTGGTGCAAACATCAACCGAAATCCCAATGCCCATGGCGGTTGAGCTGCCAGGAGATATCCCCAGCTTCCCCCCTTCATCCTACACACCGCCCCCTCGACAGTCGTATGAGTCTGGCCTCGATACGCTACCCGTTCCGGGTGGCACACCGTCACCTAGAAGTTCTGGCGAGCGGTTACAACCATCGTCAGGGAGAAGCAGCAATCACCACTCTCCCCATCGGGCTCCCGCTGCGGCCCCATATCGCCCTGCCAAGCCCCCGACTACCACAGCGGCCATGGACGAATCGGACCGTCTCGTGGTACATGCCCCGACCCCCGCACAATATCGGTACGCATCGGGCGCAGACAAAATTGCCATTGTGAGCCCCGATGACCAGCCCAGGTGGTACCAGGAACAACCTCCGCGTATGGAGCCACCGCCACTGCCGCCCAAGACACCTATCCAACTGGGTCCGGGGAGAAACGCTGTCGTGACAGCCGCACCCCCTGTACCGGCTCCTCTGCCTTACCCGCTCGACGACGAGGCTCCCCCGGCTGTTAACATGTCGAAAAAGCCAAACTACAGCCGAAGGTAGTGTAGCTTGGCCCTGTCTTCTTAAAATGATGGACCAATCAGCGTTTGCAAACCCTTGGTTTCAGGGTGGGAGCGGGAAGTGGGGGGTGTTGCGGCGTCGTGGCGTGGCAGTGATGGAAGTGAATGAAAAACGTGGGACGAATGACGGCAGATGAATGATACCAAGCATGTTTGGTTTGCTTTCCTGACGATGATGAACTGATCTACAGCGGATTCTGGGCTGAACTGAGCCTGGTGCCCCTGCTTTCCTGCACAGCACGGTATTGGGTGTGCCAAGGCGGGCTATACACTGCAGTGGGGGTGGTACAAGTCACAATAGCAGTGTTCGGATGATGAATGACTTGGAAATTGTGTGGGTTTGGGTTGTTCGAGGGGGGTGGGGGAGCATCTGGGACGGGCTATGTTATGTATGGGTATCTGTTCTGGTTGGTTTGCGGAGTTTCTTTTCCCTCTGGGGATCTGTGTGTTCACAACGGTTGAGGCTCATATACCATTTTCCATTTTTAGCTTCAGCTCCAGCTCAGCTTTTTTCCCTGTCATCTGGGTGGTGGGAAAGTGGGAGGTGGTGCATCGAGAAGGGATGGTTGGAGTTGACGATGTAGCTAACAGATGAACAATGATGAACGAAGAAAATTGAAGCTCATCAATCTGCCACATGTCAAACCCTGCTTCCCTTTCTTCATATTCTTGGCCCGTTGGATTGAAAACTCTGGGTAGACCACCCTTGTCTTTTGGACCGCTGGATCTCAAGTGCCTTGTTGTCCTTTCAGCTGAGGCTGAGGCTGAACAAGTCAACTTTTTGCCGGCCCGCTTCGCTTCGGGTTCGACTCACCGGCAGAATTCTATGCAAAGTGAGCGATGGAAATTGGGGGCTACTTTTGGTGTCATTTTTCATCAACATGCGATGCCGCCCTGGTCGGTTCTTCTTCCAGATGGTGTAGGTCGGGGATGCAGGTGCAGGTTCAGGTTTGGTGCAAGTTTGGCATGTAACACCTATGGTAGGTCAACTACGTTCGGGCTGGACTGCACCCGCGACCGACGGGCCCGGATGGCAAACCGGCCGAGCTACCGATCTTGTTGGCCATACTGTAGTAGAGACGCATGCAAGGTGTTTCGTTTTATTTGGATTCGTTTCATTTTACCATGTTGGGATGGATGTCACGCCGTTTTGTCCATGGGTGAGTGCGTGTGGGTGCGGAGATGTGTCACCTTGCATCGCAGCACATGGAGCGCAGTGCAGCGCATGAGGTGCAGCGCCTCATTCCCCGCCCGCAGGCCCGGTGGTAACAAACTTCCTGACACTACACTACCCTAGTGTGGTGAGCTGTGATGTGGGTGGTGTGCACTAGCGGCAGTGACATGGCGGCGAGGTCTAGACTCTTCCACTGTCAGACTAGACCCCACTGACTGTGTCGCGTTCGGCGCTTTTGGACCCAAATATTCCACGGATATTGTAATGTCGCAGTGGACGAACGTTTCGTGTTTTAACTTTCTTCCCCATATCCCCCGAGTGTAAGCAAATCCCATGATGGGATACCCGCCTAAACCGTTTTGAGTGATCAAGACGAGATACTTGTTGCGCGGCTACGTCACTCTGCAGAGAACTTTGGATTTGACCCAAGATCTGCTAGGGTAATTTAGTGTAGCGATGCTGGCTCCGAGGCATTGGGGAGATGCCAATACCGATCGGGAAAGACCCCAGGCCAGGTCCAAATGAACCCAATAGTATGCTTAACCAACAACTCTAATCTGACCCAAACCGAACTGGCGTGAGGCATTCGTTGATCGGAGCTGAGTTCGAAAAAAGGGGGGCTGGGCTGGTCGACGGTGTAGTTTGATGACAAGGCGCATCTGAGGTTTTTTTCTTTTGTTTCGTCCAGAGAACCTGAGCTGACTGGCCGATGAGTGGCCGAGTTGCAGCACGGTCAAGAGCACTGCCTCCGCCATCTCGCATACACTTTAGCATTTTTTTCTCCGTTTCTCCTCGTCCACGCCCCGCGTCAACTGACATCCGCCTTGGTGGGTAAGGAGGACAATGAGCGCGTCGGGTTCGATCCGGCAAATAGGGCATGACACGACACCGCATCTCGCATGCAGCCGGCCTTTCCAAGGTTTCCCTGCCCCTGGTTCCTTGCAAGTTGCAACGGCGGCGCCAAACCTGGACGGCGGAAGGCATTCTGCCACGAACGCAACCACACAGGCACCCATCACACCACCATGAGCGAAATTCCTTGTCTCGCGGTGCTGACCTGTCTTGTCCCGTCGCGGGCCAAAATATCCCATGGATGTCCATCCCATGCTGGGTTCTAACAGATCAGCTCGGGCGGTGTCCTGCAGTGTGAGGGACCCGGGAAGAAGGAAGAGCCTTGTGCCGGCCGTGTGCATTTCGGATCCCGTGCGCCTGCATCTCCGGATCCAACCCCTTGTTGCTCTCTTTTGGCCTGCTGTCAGTGGTCGCCGCCGCTTTTTCTACCCCTCCTCTGTCTTTCCCCTCTCCCCCCGCACGGCACTCAGCCCTTCGGCGCCAGCCTCGTGGATGTGTGCGGATCTGGCTTGTGCTGGTGGTGCCCTTCTGTCTGTCTCTTGGGCTCTGGCTGTGCCATTCGGAAGATGCCACCCACACCATGGCAGTCTGCTGCACTGCAGACCCTGTTTCATCCCCTCTCAGAAAGTCGCGCCGCGGGGGGGGGGGCTGAAGGGTCCTGAGTCCTATCATCTCGGACCCTTGGCTCACCTCGTCTCCTTCCCGCTCTGCGGCCGGCAAGCGAGATGCACCATACTGTGCTTGCCCCAGTCCATCCATACAGAGTAGTCGAGCGGAGCCGGCTCCGTCATGTCGGCGATCGTGTCCTGTCCCAGCTTTCTCGGCAGTTGCCCGTCTTATTGGGTGCAGCCCTGGTCAGCTTGCAGCACCACAGCGCTGACAACGAAAGCTGCCCCTCCGTCTTCCACTCTTGGTGGCGTGACAGTGTCGACAGCGCAGTTTTCTGTTTCAGGATTTTATCTTGGGAGCATGCTTGTTTTTTTTGTGAGCACTAGGGTCCCAGGCCGCTGACGAGCGGTTCCTTGGAAGCCTGCCGTACGTCCCCCGACGGCCCGGCGGCAACAAATGGGCGGCGACTCACATTCTTTCGTGCCAGAGACCTGCGATAGCTTCACATGCCGAACCTGCCCATTTGGGACACAAGTTTCGAGCGTGACGTCGTCTGGCCGAGGAACAGCGCGTCTACATCAACCGACACGCATTCGCGCGTCTGGATAGCCCACGGCCTGCGGGCGTCCGCTGTGCTGAATGGATACCATGCGCGCTTTGCGTATTTTGCCGTCTCTTGCCTCTTCTTCCCCTCTTGGCTTCCCACCGTTACCGACCGGGCCAGGTAGCGAAGCATGCCTTCACCTGTCCTGTGTCATCCAGCGACGAAGACTGGTCCTGTCCCGATGTCTTGCCCGTATGGTTCCACCGTGTCTGGCGTCCCTGTCAAACGTGACCACGCTTTTTGTTGACGACAGCCTTTACTTTCCCTGTCTCAGCCTGGGAGCTGTCACCTAGCCAGTCAGAGCTCGCAGAGGGTGCTTCAGTGATAGGGCTAGCCGGCACCGCCATCGGCGAACATGGTGACTGTTCTGCTTCGCGCAGCCCAGGAAAAATGACCAGCTCTCAGAGAAACCAGCTCTGCCTCGTTTACTTGTGTTCCAAAAATATTTCTACCTGGGTTGTCCAAGATAAAAGTTACCCTATCCGCCCCCCCTTTTCTGCAGTGTTTTTGTTGTTAGGGTTCCCTGTCAACCAACCTATCTTTTCCCTCGCACCACCGCCTCATGGCGGGGAACAGCTTTGATCTCCCGTTTCTAGCCCAGCGGCTGTTCCCAACTGGCACCCCTCAGGACGTCTGTCTGGCTGGAAGAGTTGGCCAGCACCCAGCTCACGCGCTAAGCCCAAAGAGCAGAACTCCGAAGACTTGCATGAGCAACCCCGACACCCCTGTCCGCTCCAGGTCCCAAACTGTGCTCCTCTTTATAAGTCAGCCTTACGACCAGCAGACGTCCCGACAGTGTGGCAGCCGCCAAAGCGATCCGAGATTGGTGCAGTCGAGACGCGGTCGCCGCCCAGCATCCACCATGTCTGAGGAGATACAGCCTCCTCTCCCGCGTTCCTCACGCGCTGAGCGGATAACTTGGTCATGTAACGAGTGTCGGAGGAGGAAACAAAAGGTTTGACGCCGTGTATCCCTCATCTTACACAGATCGACGTCCCCTTGTTCCCAAGCCTTACGCAAAGTATCGGAAATTAGGGGGCGCTGACAACTGAGCCGCAAACACACAGTGCAACCAGGGCCAACCGTGCAGTAATTGCGCAAGACGGTTTCCCCCGCCTGTCTGCGACTATAGGCAGAATAGTAGGCAAGTTGTCTAGATCTAGAGCGAGTTTTCTGTTGCTGCTCCGCTAACTCGAGGGACCGTTTGAAGACGACCTGGTGGCTCCTTGCTGCTGAACCCCCAACAGCAACCCGCCGTTTCGATTTCCTTGTTCCCACCGGATGATGAGTTTGAGTTCGACGACTCGCAGGTACTGATACAGCCTCTGAGGCAACCCTCACCGCGCTTGAACTCGTGGACGAGGCGTGCTGGAGAGGATGTTGGCGAGGTGGCCGACTACTGGGCAGGTGTTGGTTCCCTGAGTCCGTCTTCAGGCTCCAGCCCGTTCGGTCCCTACGCGTGGAGCACATCGAAGAGCAGTCTATCGGCCTCTATTCTTGCTTGTGAAGAGGATTGCGCTTCACATTCGCAAGATGTCCATGCGGCCGTCAAGATGCTCCGCATGTACCGACCGAGCAGCGGCCAGCTTACCCAGGGAGGATGGAACGCGGATCCTAACTTCTGGGCAACATCGTTTGATGTTCCGCCCGTTGCCGGTGGGGGAATGTGGCCGATGGGCGCTCCTCTCCCTGCTCCCGGTGTGCTGGGTGTGACGCCAATGCCTCTGACCGTGCAGACTTCGGAGTTGCTGGCGACTTGTACGAAACACCCGCTTTGTCCCTTTGTCTCCAAACTGCCTTTACTGACGAGAAGCTCTCAAAAATTAGATGTTAAGCTCATTTCCCCGTTCAAAGCCTCTATAGACGGGAACCCAGATCCCTCGAACCCGTACCTGAAGAACTATGTTCCCTACACCGTGCAGTCCCCACTGCTGGTTCATGTTGCCATATACACGGCAGCGTGCTTTCTTACCGAGACGGGGCATCTTGATGCGGATGTGGCATTGACGCACAAGGGATTCGCCATCAAGCTTCTTAATGATCATATTCGATCCATGTCGCCACCGTCCGACGAGGGAATAGCAGGCGTGACCCAGCTAATCACCGACGAATGGCTGTGGGGAGATCCGAATAACCTCCACTCTCATTTGCGCGGACTGCGAGAGCTGATCAGGGCTAAAGGTGGTTTTCGTAATCTGGGCCAACAAGGTCTGATCAGCAAGCTGGCCATCACGTATGTCTTGTCTCTGAGCCATGCCCAAATTCGCTGACCATCGATGTGGACAGGTCCGACATTGCCATAGCCCTGTCATTCGAGACCAACCCTTTCCTTCGAGGAGCAGCCGAGTTCGAGTACCACGAGAATATAGCACTACCATTCCGTTTGTCACTCAACACACCATTCGTATCTTCGCTTCCGCCGTTTGCGTCGTGTGATGAGGCTCTGAGAGTCCATCCTGCGGTCGCAGCGATTCTTGACGATATGCGCTTCCTTTTGTCTGCTGTCATCGCCTTGCCGGAGCATGCGTCGCCCAACGAGCTGCAGAAGGTGTACACAACGTCAGCGTGGATTTATGACCGCACGTCCAATCTCCCAACCGGTGGTCCCATCGCTCGTCGCCGTCTTAGCTCGGCGGCATCGGTTTCTCCTTCGTCAGCTGGGGTATCAAGTCCAGGGTTTGATGCCCGGCGTACCCCTGAGACAGGCGATGAGCAGCTCATTCCACCAGGGAGGCGAGGTCGGCAAGCGACGAGCCGTAGTCGAAGCCGGGGCCGCCTACAGCAAGGGGCTGCAGGGAGGGCGTCTCTACAGGCGCCGAGCGAAGCACAATCGCCGACGCCAGGTCGCCAATCTTCGCCAGGGGCTGCATCTCTCGACTTTGTCTACCAAGCGGTTCGTCTCACAGCGCTCATGTACAGCAAAGCAGTTAAACTTCGTCAGCCTTTTAGCGCCATAATCACTACAGACGAGTTCGTACAGCTCTGGACAACAACGTGGCGCGTACCACTATCGACGTGGAGATCCATGATTGGCGTGTTTAACTGGATCTTGGTACCGCTTGTGACCTGCGGAAAGCGGCCGCATGATCGGTTCGTCAAAGCACTCTTGAACGGCACCTTGTTTCAGATGGGAATGGAGAACTGGGATCTCACCACCAGGACGATGGAGGGGGCGCTGAAGCTGCAGCGATGGCTGAGATCAGAGCCCTTGGAGGAGATGAACGCTCAGAAAGGAGGCCCATCGCACGAAGAGCAAGTCGGCGAGGGTCAATTGGGCGAAAGAAGAGAACATGGCGGAGCTGGCAATCCGTCAAGCAGCATGGGCGGCAGAAAGGGCAAAGACTCGCAACATCCGAGCATTGTAGTGCCCAGATGGTAAACTCAGGAAACAATTTTTTTTTTTTGGGGGGGGGGGCGGGGCTGGCTCTTGGAATCTTCTGGAACAGGTATGAAAGCTTCAAAGGCGTAAGGAAATGATTTCTACATATTTTCGTGGTTTGCACCTGCCGCATGCCTACTCTTCATTTCTGCTTTTGGTCACCTTTCTCCGTTAGACAGAACCATCTAAGGATGGCAAACTCTTGCCCATTCTCAAAACCACAAACTGCGGAAATCTACAGATTGATTATCATTACCATCTAAAATGCCATTATTTACAGGCCCCTGAAAAAGGGGGTTCTGACGCGGATGTGCCACGGCCATCTTCGTTGAGAGACCCCCACCCCTGGCTGACGTCACGGGGCCAACCCCGCGGCAAAAGTGTCCTGCCCACGGATGGGAGCTTGCCCTCGCTCCCGCCCTCTAGGCTTTGAGAACCGTCGACGGTGATGATAGCGTATAAGTCTTGAAATGCAAATGTACTGGCCGAGAGAAGTTGTCACCGCTGTTTCTCGAGCAATTGCGCCGTTTGACACGCTTCCTAGACTAGGTAGCGCAGAATTGGAGGAAGATCAATTTTCACCGCCCCCCCCCAAACTCGGCATGTTTGGATGATTTTGCAGGCAGATAGGTAGTTGGCCGAAGAAGAGAAGTCACTTGGGCCACCTCTCTTATTGCTGCGTGCTTCATATCTGGGGCTGGAGTGGCGCTGACCAGGCTGAAACATAGTCGCTTGGTCTGCAACCTTTGAATTTCACTTTCGAAAATCGACAGTCCCATCACCCGACCTTGCAATCGGATCGATGTCTACTTGCATCTCAATGGCTCTTACGTTATCCCATTGCACCTCTGATAAGACAAAGAGCCATTTAGGGCGATTTTGGTGAGGTAAAATGTACCCACATTTTGGTCAATGGCCTGACCAACGACATTGGAGCACGCTGCACGCTGCCTGTCGTAGGTGCATCTTGTCCAATCCACCCGGGGATGTTCTGTCGAACATAGGTCGCTAATCGGCACTGGAAAGCAGTTTGCGATCGTACAGTAGCCGAATTGTGCCGCACAAGTATGGCCTCAGTAGCGCCATCTTCCATCTTCTGTTCCGACGAAGAAAATGAGGTGGTGAAAGTGAAAGTATGCTGATCACAACTGCCTAGCAGAATTTGAGTTGGGTCTCGGGAACTTTACACAGGCGGTGTCGACAAGCACGTCCGGGACCCTCCGGCTCCCCTTGACATCAACGGACCTGGAGACGCCCCGCCCACGCCCTGCAGCCGGAGGAGGTGCCGACCGCCTATCAGACTGCCTAAAGTTGACTAACTCCTTCTTTTTATCAAGACGATACCCGGACCACCGCCGCGGGTTGCCTGGATCGCCATTTGTCAAGACAATGAGTCCCTCGTACCCATTTCCGTTCCGCTCTGAGCATGGCTGTTGGCAGGCAGCTCTGGCATATACGTCTGGCTCCCAGTTTCCTTATCTCTAGTGGTGCGCCCCCTGCAGACCCGCCTGAACCCTCGACGTCAAGCACCATACACCAAGTGGTTAGGATCAATGCTGCAGATAAGGGCTGTATAAGGTTTGTTCCCACCCAGAATATGACGTGGATCGATCCCTCTTCGTCTTCATTGCGCCTGGCCTTAGTTACCCCTTTTTAGCCTTCGTGACCACCCACCCAAGGCCCAATAACTGGATTTATCAGGGCCAGTCTGCCACACGGAACTATCATGTCGAGCAACGATTTGGGCCAGTGCGCGGAGGGAAATGAGCAGAACATAGAGGCAAATGAACAAACCCGTCTCATAGCCAAGCTGCCTTCGTCTCATTCCTCTCTGGGCGTATCTGAGCTGTTCAGGCTACCACGACACCGGCTATGGCTCTCCGAGATCTGGCTCCTGACCAGGACATCCATCCCGGTGATCCTAGCTTACACGCTGCAGAACTCCCTGCAGACCATCTCGGTGATCATCGTCGGCCGCCTTAGTCCGGAGGCGCTGGCCACTGCCGCTTTCTCGTACATGTTCGCCATGTCTACTGCCTGGCTGATCGCCCTGGGCGGAACGACGGCACTCGACACTCTTGCGTCGAGCAGCTTCACGGGATCTACAAACAAGCATGATCTTGGCATCCTCCTGCAGCGTGGCCTCGTTGTGCTGTCCGGATTCTACGCAATCGTGGCTGTTGTTTGGGCTTTATCTGAGCATCTCTTCCGGGCGCTTGGGCAGGAGGAGTACATCTGCGTGGAAAGTGCCATGTTTCTGCGATGTCTTATCCCTGGCGGGTTGGGATATGTCTGGTTTGAGTCTATGAAGAAATATCTGCAGGCTCAAGGTTAGGAGCATACTGTTCAACTTCCCCCCCCCCCTTTTTTTTTTTTTTTTTCGCCAACCATTGAAAGTGCGAGCTGCTGACCGGGCTCAGAGATATATAAACCTGGAACCTATGTCTTACTGATCACGTCGCCCCTGAACGCCCTTCTTAACTGGTTCTTCATCCACAAGCTCGGAATGGGTCTTTACGGGGCACCGATAGCAACAGGGATTGCATACTGGGCTTCTTTCCTTCTTCTGGTTGCCTACGCCGCCCTTGTCCGCGGAGGAGAATGTTGGGGCGGCCTCGCTCCGCGAAAGGCCATCGCGCACATGGGCCCCTTTGCACACCTGGCTCTGTTGGGTGTCATCCACGTCGGTACGGAATGGTGGGCATTTGAGATTGTCGCTCTTGCCGCCGGACGGCTGGGAACCGTCGCGCTGGCTGCTCAGTCGGTCATCATGACGGCGGATCAGATCATCAACACCATCCCCTTTGGCCTCGGTGTCGCGGCCTCGTCGCGCGTTGGCAACCTCCTCGGCGCCCGTAAGCCAAAAGAGGCCTCTCGTACCGCCCACTGTGCGGCCATCCTGAGCACCATTTCTGGCGCCCTGATTCTATCGACGCTCATGGGGGTGAAGGATGTGTTTGGGAGGATATTTAACGACGATGAGCGCGTGGTGCGTCTCGTCGCCGAGGTCATGCCATATGTTGCCCTTTTCCAGATCGCAGATGGACTCAATGGATCGTGCGGTGGCGCCCTCCGCGGCATGGGGAGACAATGGGTCGGTGCCTTGGTGAACCTGGTCAGCTACTACTGTGGTGCGCTGCCGGGGGGAATCTATTTGGCCTTTCATGGATGGGGGCTAGCCGGCCTCTGGGTAGGGCAATGCGTGGCGCTTTACATCGTCGGCTCGCTGGAATGGGTTATTGTCGGCATGAGCGATTGGGATGCCGAGGTCAAGCGCGCGATGGCGAGACTCGAGGCTGGAGGGATAGGGGAAAGGGAATGGGATGAAACAGGTTCAGTTATGAACACGGATGGGTGGGAAGATGCGGTGTAGAAGCGCACACTTTACGGTGCTCAATCATCCGCCTCTTGAAGTGAGGAGGAGCTACGCGGACCTGGCTTACCTTACATACGAAGTGTACATACTGCGTAGGCTCATAGCGCACATCCCTGAGTGCGACAATCGCCGACGGGATGTTCAGCTCGCGCTAGCAGCAAGCATTGCATTTGAGCCAAGGATGGTCAAGTCAAGTTCGTAGTCAGCGCCGTTGAGTTAAAACCGGTGGCCAGCAGAGGGATAGAACGAGAGAGAGCGAGAGAGGGAGAGTGGATCGCCGACAATTGCTGCCGCGTCCTCACCGACTCATCGATACCACGTAAGACAAGAAAGCTAAGTGGACTGGGTTTTGGGCTTCAACCCAAGGAACATGGATTAGCGTAATTGTTTGAGAAGAGTCGGGTGTCCCGCAGGAGCGTGCGCTGAATGAACGGCCCAACGCTGGTCAATCTGTTGCGGGGGTTCGGATACACCGCCTTGGTGTTCCGCTGGGCTGTGTGCGACGATGGATGGCGTGTTTCCCCCTTCTTCACCTTCTTGATTGGGCTTTCGCGATTCTTCCCAATCCCAGTTGCGCACCGCACTTAATTATTATTGTGAACGCGAGCAGCAAAAATACTCCGGGGACGAGCGAGGAGGGGGCGGGGTAGGAGAGTTCGCTCTCTCGGCATCCGGGTGTGTTCCCCACATGGGGGGGTACAGGTCGGAGCACAGAACGGGTCCGGGCTGCAAAAGAAAGGCGGTTGGCAGAGGTGGGTGGCAGCGTGAACCAGGAACGTAGCCTTCGAGGAAAGGTGAGCCAAGGGCCGGTGGGATTGGCTGGCGGGCTGACTGAGTGCGCTGTGCCAATCAGATGCGCAGCCAGCTGCAAAAGGCTGGCCGCATCCAATGGGAGGGGAAGGGCCGAAAGCGTTGGGCGGATTTCTGGCCTTGTGCTGCATGCCCGTCGCTCGTCCCTGATTCGCTGTGGCCGCCGACGAGGCGAGCGGGGAGGCGAGCGTGGTCTCGTCTTGTCAATGCAAGTCTGCGCGAGGTGCAGCGACGAGAATCGGAGAGGAGAGAAGGGTTGGGCAGAGACGCATGCACTAGGGAGCCACCTCAGGACACACGGAAGTCGGATCTTGGTTTCGATGTTCAGCGGCCCGACACCGAGTCTTTTTACGCAGCAGCTGGCAGGCAATTGAGCACTCTTGCCTGCCAAGGGTTTGCCCAAAGATCGCCAATTGTGGGCGTTTGCAAGTTGGCGCCGCGTGCTGTGAGACAGGGAACAGCCGACGGCAGACTTGTCCGGGTCGGTTGGACGGGACACGTTTTGTCAGATTGGCAGCGAGAAGTAAATGCAGCGGGGAAGGAGGGAGGGAGGGAGGGAGGAATCAAGGCACCTTGCTGGGAAATGGCGACGTGGAATTTCCAAATGGCCCGGTGCCCAGGGCCAGAAGCCCGCTGATTTGACCAGGGCGGGGAAAAGGCCGCAATTTTTGTGAGCCTTCGTCACATAAATGGCCCGTGCATCGTGCGAGCCCCAGCCTCCCATTGGCCGGCTCCGTCCCCACTTCCCCTCCCCAAGGCCGTCCGTTCCAATTCTCTTTGCCCTGGAGGCCCTGCCACGAGGCTAAATCAGAGCCGAGTCTGGCACTTCGAGCTGCACAGCCTTACTTCCGCTCTCCCCCAAACAAACCGTTTCCCCTCGCCGCCTCAACCGGCCTCGTCGCCGCCATTCCGGGCTTTCTCCATTTGTACAGATTGCAGCCCGAACGCGCCGAGATTTTGCAGCGACTAGCTATTACCGTTGGGCTATCCTATTATCTGAAAAAAAAAAGAGAGAAGAAAAATTCCACCCAGCGTCCGACCATCAGCCTGCCCACCGCCGATTGTCGGCCTCGATCGTTGATTGACAATGGAACCTTCGTCAAAACGTAGGAGGCTGGCCCCTAAGGTTCCTGATCCTCCTCTACCTCCACTGGCGGCTCAAGCGTACCCGCAAGATCCGGTGAGTTCGCGATTGTTCTTCTGCGCTCAGGAATTTGCCAATGACTAACTCGGCAAATGGTCAGCCTCCTCCTGCTGCTCCTCCAACTTTCGCCCCTGAGCAACCGCCGCCTCAGACTGAACGACATGACTTTGAAGCCTTCGCGAGGCATCTCCAAGATGCCGCGATGCACATTTATCAAAAGACCCTCAAGTCGCAACACTCGAGCGTGTCGGTTCTCATGCTACGATGGGAGGAGGATACCTCGGTCGAGAAGGACATGCTTGCGCTGGAAAAGGTGCTTCAGGAGCGGTACAACTACGCCATCGATAAGTGGGAAATACCGACTGTTCCAAACCCCAGCATCAAGCTGGGTGTCCAGATCGCCTCGTTCCTCGAGAACGTCCGGCCCGATCACCTCCTGATTATTTATTACGCCGGCCGTGGCTACGTTGACGAGTCTGACAACCAGCTCTACTGGGCAAGGTGCGCGCAACTGAGTGACCCAGATATTCTCCTTGAAAGTCCTTCTAACACTAATTAGCAATGCACGAGAGGATGCAGCGAAGCTGAAGTGGAACGGGATCCGTTGCCTGTTTGAGGATGCACAGTCCGAGATCTTACTGCTGATTGACTCTTGCGCCATCCGTGACGCGCCAATGGCTGGGAGGCACGGCGCTAAACAAGCCATTGCTGCCTACACCCCGGACCAAGTCTCCCTGGAGCCGGGAAACCGATCTTTCACGGCCAACTTGGCCGATTCATTCGGGAGACTCTGCAATGGTCGCCCATTCAGCGTGCAACGTCTGTACGACGATCTCATGGCGTGCAAACAACAGGAATGCGCGCAGGTGGCTGCTAAACTGCCAAATGGCACCAACAAACCCGTGGTGGCCGAAAGGAGCCCCGTCGTTTTCACTTTGACCCCTTCGAAGGGCCATGGTATCATCCTCGCCCCCCTCGAATCCAAAGGTGGTCAGCTTCAGTCACCTCCGCAGTCGGCCGAGACCGAAGCGCAGACGTCCTGGATGACGGACCGCGACGATCGCACGCTGAACCCTGAAGAGGTTACGGCGCTCATCTTTGACGAGCCACGGGTTCTTGTTTGTACCACTTTTGTTGGCGACGCGAGCCCCGACATGGCGTTCTTCCGACAGTGGCTACAGACTATGCCACCCATGGCATCCAAGATCACTGTTGAAGGCATGTTTCTTGGACCACCCACCATGCTGCTTATATCCATGCCCCACTCGGTATGGAGCGTTGTGCAGCACGACAAGGTCTGCTGCTTTTTAGGACACATCAATTCCAATAACATGATACATCTGTATCAGCGTCTAGTCAATTCGGCAGTCAAGGACTTGCCACCCCCGCCCCCGCCGCCCAAACAGGAAGAAAACGGGGCATATGAGGCGCCTGCTCACAGCCCCGCGGTCCAACGCCGTCAACCGCTCCCACAAGATATCCCCAGGAGGGAGGAGAACCACCAAACACAGCCAGCTGCAAACGGCTCTCAAGTCCAGGTCAGTCCAGGCCGGGGTCCTAAAGCCGGGGCCAAGCCCGAGGTCGAGGAGTCGGCCGAGATGAAGGCGGCGGCGGAGCAACTGAAAGCTCTGAGCCACATCCGGCCCGCCGGGGGCGAAGCCTCACCGACACTGGACCGCCAGGTCACCAGAGTGGGGGATAGCATTGCAGTCAGACATGCTGGCGATCCTGGCCCGTCACCTGAAGCTGCCGAAGAGACCGTGGATGAAATCCACTACGGTAAATTTGGCACACCATCTGGCAAGGCAAGGGCTCGCAAACCGCTGCAAAAGCAACCTCCGAGGCAGGAGACGCAGTGCACTCACTGTACTCACCCCGCCTTCAAGGATTCGTCTTCTCTCCGCAAGCATATTGCCGCTGCTCATACAAGACCATTCCCCTGTGCCTTTTCCTTTGCCGGCTGCCTTAGCACATTTGGGTCCAAGAACGAGTGGAAGCGGCATATCGCCTCTCAGCACCTGTGCTTGACATATTACCGATGCTCGTCATGCCCATCGAGCACGGCTGACGGAAAAGGTAACGAGTTCAACCGGAAGGACCTATTCACGCAACACCTTCGCCGCATGCATGCGCCATTTGCGATTAAGAAAGCTATCGCCAAGGGTGACAGCAAGCTGCAGACGGAATGGGAAGCTCACGTTAAGGAGATGCAGATATCATGCCTGGTCACGCGACGGCAACCACCCCAACGGTCGGCATGCCCGAAACCGGACTGTCAGACGGTCTTTGAAGGTGCCGGATCTTGGGATGAATGGACCGAACATGTTGGTCGACATATGGAACGGGGAGAGGCACCCAGAATGGGAGTCGATCGTTTGTTGGCGAAGTGGGCTCTCGACGAAGGTATCATCGAGCGTCTCGACGATGGCGAGTACAAGCTTGTGGCAACGAACGGTGTAGGAGGACCCGAGGCCAACGCAAACAACAGCTCCTTTGTTTCGGACTGCAAACGAGAAGATGAAGACCCTTCGATTACGGTTGCAATGCCAATTCTGGCGTCGGATACCATGGATATGGATTGAGGAAGAAGTGGGAATTTGAGAGGTTTGGTGGATGGTATCGACTCGGTTCTGGTCACCTTTTTTTGTCCCCTTGTTAGAGATGAACTTATGAACACTTGATGACTGCATTTGAAAATTGGTGGCGCAAAAGGGGAAGGAGCTGGACGGCCTTTTCGAGAGGAAGGGGAGAAAAAGCGTGACATCTGGGAGGCTCTCTGTCTTGGCATTATTGCTATCAGGTGCCCTATCGTCATGTGGCGTATGTTAGGCTGTCAATCGTTAGGTCTTTGCGTTGTCAAAGTAATACGTGATGTTTGACTATCTTGACTTCGTGCCAGTCCGCTCGATGGTTGGCAGGTTGAAAAGCATTGGTGAGCGCGGTACCTTAGATCAACATTTCCACTTCTCCGTCTGTTGCTGGCAATATGCTGCATTCTCAGGGAGAAATCGAAGCCATTTTTAAGAATCATGTTGATGATCAAGACTGAAAGACTCACATCCTATGTAGCGGCCTGCCGCGATGTTACGTACTTTAGTGACTGAGAGGCTTCAAACCTTCAGCATTTCCCTTCTCATGAAGTTGAGAGCCAGGTCGTACATCGATGGGTGAAATTGACTCTTGTTATATTTCGGAGTATGGGTTTGCAAGGGCAATTCAAAGGATTGCTACGTTTTCGGACTGCTACGGGTTCCACCCATGGCCGGAATAGAGTACCTTTCGGCCCGTTGAATGTTGTCGCTTCATCGAATACTCCATCGGGATACGACGCTGAAAGGGGATTGCTCGGCCAAAAGTCACTCACTGCCACTTCAAATGACGGACATGACATGACTGGATTTTTTTTTTCGGAATATATGTACGTACCCCTTGTGACCCATGGGATCGGAGAAACTCTTTGTGCCATTTGGTATTTTCGTCTCGAATTCTTGGCGTTGCTTTGATCGGTTGTTTTCCAGGGGCAAAAAAAATGTCGGAATTTTCTCCTCAGTCGGGATTGAGTAAGTGATGCGGACCAATCCCATTGAGAGGGAATAAATCGCTTCCTCGGTCTAAAGCGAGGCGAATATGTTCAACCCGGTGTTTTTGCATCGTAATGGCAGGTCGAAACCAGGTTTTGACGCATATGTCCGGATGTCATGGTAGTATAGACCCGGCGGTTTTACTTGCCCCGCAGTCGGTCCTATATTGACTTGGCCCGTTGGAGAAGCGGGGTGCCCGCAGTCGGTCGATACGACGGGGCAAGAAAACAGGGCGGGGAAAAAAGATCACAAAGTTCTTAGTCCAAGTAAGGAAGATGGTGTGAGGAATGGTGGGAATGGGGATATGATCGGCGATAGTACTTGCAGTTCCTTTTTCAGTAGCACAGGAACACAAAGAATCATAAATAGCCGGGAATTCCCTGCGGTTGAAAAGTGAGACATGGTGCCCAGCCACCCTGACGCTCGTTGATACTTTGAACCATGGCCATCTCGAGACTTGTTGGCCTCGGTCTGGGCTTTTTCGCCGCCGTGGGCTTCGCCCAGTCGAAATACCCCGACAACGACCTCCTCAGCAAGTGTCCGGGATACAAGGCCTCTAATGTCAAGACCACATCGAACGGTCTCACGGCCGACCTGACGCTGAGCGGGAAGGCGTGCAACGCCTACGGTTCTGACCTGGAGAATCTCCGCCTCCAGGTGAAGTACGAGACGGGTTAGCCATTACTATTCGCGGACTCGTGAAATTTTCAAACTGACGGACCCCCAGACTCGCGGCTCCACGTCAAGATTCAGGATGCAGCGAATGATGTCTACCAAGTGCCCGAATCCGTGTTCCCTCGGCCCAAAGCGGCAGGAGGGACTGAGAGGAAGTCGGCCGTCAAGTTCAATTACAAGGAGGAGCCTTTTTCCTTTTCGGTGATGCGTGCCAAAACTGGTGAAGTCCTCTTCGACACGTCTGCCGCGTCCCTCGT
>Ga0247763_1000395_pt1 | contig 25747 bp, 16 predicted proteins | sample UWRJL141409B4_FD_179926 | JGI IMG/M metagenome (GOLD analysis project Ga0247763, IMG submission 179926) | Plant litter microbial communities from Arlington Agricultural Research Station in Wisconsin, United States - UWRJ-L141-409B-4 | ecosystem: Environmental > Terrestrial > Plant litter >...
GATAAAACTGCCAGGAAACCAACCAAAGTTAGTATGGGAAAAAAAAAAAAAAAAAAAAACTTCACATGCCTACCTAGGTAAACTATTTCTAGAGTATAAATGAATGAGTGGCGATGGTACAAAATACAAGATCCCAAATTTCAATCTCTTAGGAACATACGAGGTACCGTGCTCCGGGATTTGTGTAACTGTACTCCGAGACCTTGTACTTCGTAAGTAAAATCAGGTGTTACAAGGTACGTGGGTAGGTAGTTAAGTACTTGCCCGATGGCCTGTGCTCCCTCAAGCAATTTTCGTACTCCGTGTTCGAGATTGCCAAGACTTGTCATCGCTCTGACGCAATGGCTTCATTCTTTTCACAAGGCTTATTTATTTGTCCTGATATTATCCGTACATGATAATGCGTATAACTCCTTGTCTTTGCTACTACAAGCAGGCGACGCGCTAAAACACCAAGGTTGCGCTCCCTTGTTCCGAATGAGGAAGGTCCATACCCCGACCACCGTTTCGTTTCGGCTGGTTTGCCGCCCGGTAGGTTCTCCGCAAGTGGCTGACGAGGCTGTAGTCAACAATTTAAAGCCGCCCCGCCACGCCACCGTTAATTCCTAAATGAGGGGCGTTTTTTTTTCTTTTTCCGTCCCACTACTTACTCACCATGTATACGTTTCGGGCAATTGTCAGCGTGCTCTTCGCCCAGGCATGTCTGTGTGTGTTGATACCACCGATCTATGAGCCTGGGATGAAGATTTTGGAGGGAGATGAGGATCTGGATACATGTCCGCCGAGCCTGTCGGCATTCTGTTGCTACTCACTTGACTATTCAGCGATGGAGGTTGAGTGCATAGGTAGGTGAGGTGGGAACATAACCCCTTGACACTCGGCCTGTGGATCGTCGAGCACGGCGGAACTGACGAGAGAACACATACCCAGGCCCTGGCAAGGTCGACAAGTTGAGTGACTGCCTGGAATATGAGCCGCGGCCCATGTGCTGCTGCGGTCATGGAAAGATTGAGAAATATCCATGGGTGAGTTTTACCACTTTTTGTTGATATTTGAATGAGCCGACGCTAAGTCCGAGTACCTACATGTAGATACCAAAGGAAATATCATGCGACAAAAATTGTCAGCTCCTTGACCGTACCATCAAAATCGAGGAGCTAGGATGGGATAACATACCTACGTAGGACTAGTCTGTCTGTCTGTCTGTCTGTCTGTCTGTCTGTCTGTCGAGCAAAAGGCGTATCGAATGACATTGAGCTGCTTGTCGGTGATTCCAGTTCGGGATTGGGGCATTGGCCGAACCCCAACACCCACTGAGGCCAAAAAAAAATGCTATAAAGCCGAGTTTTGGCCGCCGCCGCCCCAAGAAATGCTAATGCAGGAAATTGACCGACTTGTTCAGATGCGTTTTGGCCTCCAAAAAAAAGGGGTTTTTTTTTATTTTTAAATCTGTGTTCTTAGACAGGGCGTTCACGTTGCTCAGGTTGGCTGAACCTAGGGTTGTTTCTGACCCTCACTCGCTCTGACTAACATCCAGCTCTACCTCAGCATTATCTCAACTCAAAGCATCGGAACGGTCCGAAAGCGGAGCCGAACCCCTCTGGCATCATAGCGCCCCGTCGGAAATGGACTCTCGGGGCTTCAGGGAGGCAGCCATCTCATCAGTTGACGAGAGTATGTGATCCCCTCTGTTATCAACAAACTTGGTCTGACCACAAACACACACAGTCATCAACTATTATGACAATCTCGAAGAGCGGCATGTCGTGTCTACTGTTGAGCCGGGTTACTTGAGGAAGCTTCTCCCCGACGAAGCCCCTCGAGAAGGCGAGGCCTGGACTGACATACAAAAAGACATTGAGGCCAAAATCCTCCCTGGTATCACGCACTGGCAGCATCCGGGCTTCCACGCTTTCTTCCCATGCGCGACATCTTACCCATCTATTTTGGGGGAGATGTACAGCGCTGCACTTTCGGGTGCCTGCTTCAACTGGATCTGCTCGCCGGCCGTAACCGAGCTGGAGACTATTGTCCTTGACTGGCTCGCCAAAGCTCTCGGACTCCCCCCTTGCTTCCTCTCGACCGGCCCAACAAATGGCGGCGGAGTCATCCAGGGGTCCGCCAGCGAAGCCGTCCTTACAGCCATGGTTGCGGCGCGGGAGAAATACCTCCGTGAGACTGTCCCCGCTACTCTTGTCGGCGATGCTCGTGATGATGCTATCGCCCTCAAGCGCAGCCGCATGGTGGCCCTCGCCACCACCACAACTCATTCGTCCACCAAAAAAGCCGCCATCATCCTCGGCCTTCGTTTCCTCACCATCCCTATTCCCGCGTCGGACAACTACGCCCTCACCGCACCGGTCCTATCCGCCGCGCTCGCTGACTGCCGTGCCCGAGGCCTCGAACCGTTCTTCCTCACCGCCACCCTCGGCACTACCGACACCTGTGCCGTCGACGACTTCGCCGGCATTACCTCGGCTCTCGCGTCACATATCTCCCCTAACCAGTCCGGCGAAGTTTGGGTACACGTTGATGCCGCCTACGCCGGTGCCGCCCTTGTCTGCCCCGAGATCCAAAACTCCACACGCATCTCTCTCATCCAAACCTTCCACAGCTTCAACATGAACATGCACAAATGGCTCCTCGCCAATTTCGATGCCTCCTGCCTCTATGTCCGCAACCGCGCCTGGTTTGTTCAGGCCCTCTCCATCAACCAGGCCGTCTACACCAACGCCGCTTCCGCGGGAGGGCTCGTCACCGATTATCGCGAGTGGCAGATCCCGCTGGGCAGGCGGTTCCGGAGTCTCAAAATCTGGTTTGTGCTTAGGTCGTATGGAATTGCCGGGTTGCAAGAATATATTCGCCGAACAATAAAGCTGGGCGAGGGTTTTGCGGCGTCAGTTCGGGAGAGGGGGGATTTATTTGAGCTTGTGTCTGGGCCGAGCTTTGCACTGACCGTGTTTCGTGTCGTGGGGTCCGACGAGGAAGAGAGGAGTGAAAGGACAAGAAGGCTTTATGAGCGGGTGAATGCGTCGGGGAAGATGTGGGTGACGAGCACGGTATTGGATGGGAGGTTTGCGATCCGGTTCATGACAGGAGTGAGGACGACGGGGGAGGTGCATGTGCAGAGGGCGGTGGAGACATTGGTGAGGGAGGCAGAGGGGGTTGTAAACACTAGCAAAGAACAGCGGGTGTGAGATTCTGAATGGACGCCGACGCTTCTGTGCCCTTCTACCAACAGGCTGCCAGCTCGCTCACTACAAGTACAATTAAATACTTGCCCTTCTTGGCGCCATCGTCCGCCTCAGCGCTTTTTTGGCCTCTGTCTCCTCAATCAATGGCAAAGATCCCCGCTCCTTTAGATCTTTGAGATATTTCTGCCCATACTCATAGCCAGCCTTGTAGATCTCGTCAAACTTACCAAAATCCAACGTCGCGTAATCGTCAATTGGCGGGCGCATGTAGAAGCACCCTTCCATCGTCTTGGCCCTCTCGAGCGCGTCCACGCTCGAGACATAGGCAAGACGGCCTTGTATTTCTGCAAGCGTTGGCGGGTTGGGAACCGAGGAGAACGGGTTCCAACGGTTAAAGAAAGCCCACATGCCAGAGAGCGTATCGCCAAATGCCTGCGGTGAGTTGTCGTCGAGTGAGCCCACGTCAATGGCAAAGATGATATCGGGCCCCAGTGACTTCATGTGTGAGACTGTCAGGTTGTCGATGTAGCCACCGTCGAGCAGCATGCTGCCTTCGTCACACAGGGGCGGAAGAAGACCGGCCAGCGACATGGACGCCCTCACGTATCTCCAAGCATAACCACTAGTGTGGAATTCTGCTCTGCTCTTGCTGATGTTGGTTGTGTTGCAATAGTATTCCAGCCAAAAATCTTCGATCTGCGCTCCCCCGAAGGTTTTGAAGATGCCGCGGTTGAATTCATGCCCGGTCGTGTAGGATGCGGAGGGATATGTCAAGTCGAGAGCAAATCTCCACATGCTCGACATCCGTCCCGCGAACTTCTTTGCCAGGCCATATATGGGGACCACGTCGGCATGGCGGGCATAGAGTGCACCTATAAATGCACCAATCGATGTGCCACCGACAACGTCGATGGGAATGCCAGCCTCTTCCATAGCTCTAATGATGCCGATTTGCGCAATGCCTCTGGCACCACCTCCACCTAGCACGAGACCGACAGACTTGCCGCAAAGCCTTCGGGCCAGTCGGTGAAAATCCCCTTTGAAAGGTGCGTCTGGAGAATAGAACGGGCTGTGCCGAACCTTGCGTGACGTAAACTTCTGGATCTCGGCTTGCAAAATCTGGACTCTCTCCTTAAGACTCGGACCCGATCGTTTTGTCGGCGGGTGAATCGGCATGGTATTTGGGTTGTAGGGCATCTGAACATGAAAATGCCCACCATTGACCCAAACTCGGTTCTTAAGCCAGCTTCTCGTCAATCCAGGGTTCGAGTATCGCTCTTGGTGGAGAAGAACGAGGATTTTTCGGGCAGTGGACTTCATTCCTAACATGAAACGCTCATACTCTCCCACATCGGGAGAGCCATCAGCAAGACCAACGAGAAGAACACAGTCCGCTTGAGCAACACATGTTTGCGTCCACGGGGCGTTAACATTCGTATCTGGACAAAATACGTCAGCAAAGTGACATTTCAGAGGAAAGTAACACATCAGACCTACCTGCGACATACACCACTAATCCGTATTTCTCTTCGAGGTCGGCCAGGTATTGAGACAGCTTGAGTTTCCCTATCTTGTTGAATGCATGTTTTCCAAGGTGGTTCAAGATGGCGGCTTGGTTAAGTGATGTAGCTCCATTGGGCATTCCAACCTGTGCCAGGGCGTTCATGAGTCTGTTTCCAAACTCGATAACAGGGACTCCTGCTGTGACAGGCAGAATCGCAACTGTTCTTAGATTCAGAGTCGACGAGATTTTCTTGACGTGATTTCTCGTAGGGGTGTCCCTGATGCCCAAAAGAGTCGGATCGTCAATCAGTGCCGATACTTGGGACGCCATGATCTTGGTAATCTTAATGGTGATGTTCGAGTGCTCTTGCGCCAGGCTGTTGAACAGAGTACGCGGGAACTTGACCAACTCTGTGTCTCGGATAGCATGAACGGTCCCAGAGCGAGACGACTCAGTGAGTACCTCAAGCTCGCCAACGCTCTCTCCCTGACCGAACTCTGCTCGGACGTTCATGCCTCCATCTTTCCTCTCCTGAACTAGCCTCAGTCGGCCGTTAAGAACAATGAAAATGGCCTCACTTTCATCGCCCTTGTGATAAATAACTTGGCCGGCGTTTACCTGTACCCATTCGAGGGCAAAGTCGATGTGCAAGATCAGACGTGGGAGGAGATTAGCAAGCCTCTTTGCCATGGTGAGGAGGACGATGGGATATCGGTCCACGATTCTCTCAATGGAGGCATAAGGAAGGAAGCCGACGTAGACATCCGTTTTTGCCACGACGCCGATGAACGAACGATATGACGAGATGGTACCTAGGTAACCAGCTAGGCCCCCTGGTTTGATCAGGGTGACGCTTCGCCTGCTGGGTTTCGGCTCGTTCTGGTTCTCGTAGCTGCGTTGGCTGGCAGCCCCCAGGTTCGTCGCACCATCTGCGGCGTTCAGCGGATTCTGGCGCGAAGAACGGAGAATGCCACAGGTCGAGTCTTCGCCCTGAACACAAATCTCCAAAAAGCCATCAATGACATAATACAGACCCGGGTTCCTCTCCCCCTGTTCGACCAGCACAGAGCCTTTGGGGAAGAAAACAATCTCAACATCGTCCCTCATGTCTTGAGTTAGCATGTGGGCACTCGCAGGCGCCGAGGCTGCTATGCTGCTCGAAGCTATCGACTCTGTTTCGCCATCGCCCGATGCGTCGAAGGCATCCATAAATCCAAAAGCATTATTAGTAAAAACCGCCTTTTGCCGTCTTTGATCGAATGACACAAGTCTAGGCGATGCCTGAACCGAGTCGGTCTCTCGATTTACCGTGCCACTCCCAGTTAGGCCAATGGACTTGAACATGCACTCCAAAATAGATTCCCGGAAAATATTGTCCTCATCAAGCGCGCCACGCGGGTCTTTGGAAGCATGTGTCATACGCTGGGTCGCAAAAGGGTCAAAAGCTCGCTGTGCGAGTGGAGATGTTGCACCCCCTTGAAGACTTGTCTGTGAGGGGTGTCCATTGGCAATGCTGACGCTGACCGGTCTCTGACCTCCGTGCCGAGAAGACTGCAAACCCGCAAGCAGGTCTCCCGGGCTCGCGGTGTCGAAGGTTGCGCGCTCATAGAGTACAGCTGGAGAACCGACCATAGATCTTTGGCGCTGCTTGGACAAGGCCTGGAGAGCAGCTTCTTTCCGAAGAGTGGTTGTTGAGCGCCGCCGACGGGTAGAGTGAGCGTTATGGAGTGCTATCCCTTTCCCGAGGTCTTCCTCGCCAATTCTCTCCCTCTCTCGCTTGAACTTTTCTTTCAGCCTGTCAAGAGCATCCCCGCGGAGGTGATTTGGTAGCTGCCGAGTCGTATACTTCAACATGTTCCGCTCTATTTGCAGGACTTCGTTGGTCAGACCAAGGTAACTGAACGCGGTCGCCAGAGTAACCCTCTGAAACCTTGAGAGAATGACATGGACAATATGTGAGGTGGCTTTTGGATATGTCCGGATCAGTCGGCGAAATGCACTGGCTGGTATTATGGCAACGGTCGTGTCGACTGTTGCTCTGGCGATAATATCTGGATGGGCCGAACTCGTCGCGCTCCGGTGAGGGACAGGCCTCGTGGGCTTTGGGCGGCCACCGTTATCAAGCGACATGGGCGGGATGCCGGAAAGGCCGTGGTTAGCGGGTGGGAGAGACAGAGCATCAACCAAGCCTGTTGAGGGCTGTGGCTCCGGGCTGTCTGTATGAGGGGTTCCCGGAAGAGACAACGGGGTATCGTGAGCTTTGGGGAAGTTGGGTAGTGTGGTACTCCCCGATGTACTTCCTGGCTCAGAGCTATCATCCTCGGGAAGCCGCAGCGGTATATCTTCGGTAAAAAGAGACATGATGGAAAACAAAGACGACATGGGTGCTCCATTCCGAACCTCAGTCAGAAGCTGGTAGCGTTGGTGGCCCGGCGCGAAAGTCTCCTCGTCTTCGCTGGAGGGAAACTCGGACGAAGGCCCAGCGTGAGGCGGGTTGGCAAGCCATTGCTTGTCTCTAGTAGATTTGACAAAGATCTCAACCAAACCATCAACGACAAGGCAAAACCCTTTCTCGTCCTCGAGATTGAGCGTTTCCCCGGCAATGAGCGTCCTGGTCTGCATGCTGCGAGTCAGCTCATGAAAGACCGATCGCTCGAGATAGCCGAAGATCTTGATGGCACTAAGGATTTCATCGAAGTAGTTGGCCAGACCGGACTTGATTCCCTCCTCGTGTGTATCCGGGAAGAGGTCAATGTCTGGCTCCTTTCTCTGGGGTTCTGGCGGGAGCCGGGAGTACATGTTGAGGTAGCGGTACCTCACAACCCAACTGATAGCTGAGATCATGGCTGCCACGATAAGCATTCTATAAAATGTCAATACGGTTTTCAGGAAGGCCTGGGTGAGGCTTACAGGGTGGTCGCGTTCATGGTGACGGTCAGGCTGGTTGAAAAGAGCGTGAAGAGCAGCGAAGGAACGGAAAATGTGGCCAGCTTAAGGGCAAAGTACAAGATCATGGACACTGCCTGCAGGATCCAGAGAACAATTCTCGCAAAGAGGCCGAGCCATGATGAGGAGCTGTGAGCTTCAGCCACGTCGCTGGCTCGAATGACTGCTGACGAAAGCGCGCCAGCGGGTCCATCGCCCATTGCCGCCACCGTTTTAGAAACCGAGGTCGCCATTATCGTCGTAGAGTTCAATGGCTCCATGCCGACCATGCATTCCGGGCTTGAACTTTTGCTCCGCGCAGCTACTTCAGCGTCTCTGCAGCCGCTGGCGAGGAGCAGGTGATGTAGGGTTAGAGATGGTGCCCAGAGCTTCCTCCCTACCTACGCGCGACGCGTTTTGCGACATGTCAGGTTTGGAGCCACAAAGGTGGAAAGAAAACAATCCAAGACAGAATGTTGGTCCGAGCAAAAGATGGGATGTGGAAAACCAATCCTCCCTTTTCACGTGTCGAAGAACAGGTCATGGGTTTAAAGTTCCAGGGTGGGAGCTTCCTTACAACGTTCGGTTCGGTTCAGTGGATCGCCGCGCAGCTGGTGACGTACCAGAGTGGGGTCGGTGTTGCGGCCCTTCGGGTTTACACTACCTGCGGGCCCGAGGGTGTGGGGAGTTTTCTCTCTGAGAGCCAAGCAGCTCCACTGTTTGAACCGGCCCGTGCCGGCCGAGGTCACTTTGAGGAACTTGCCGAAGAATCTTAACATTGAAGGCATCGATTTTCGAAACCAAGGTATATCTGACGTAAATGTCTATTTACCAGAGTAAGCCGGCAAACCCTACAATCCCTCCATACTTGGGCGTTGCCTCCAAAGGGCTATGTGGCAAGGCAGAGAAGTTGACGGACCAGACTTTGATCAATATGAAGGTTCGCGAGAGCATCACACATACCTCAGCAGGTAAGCGAAGGGAATAAACTATATCTACATATTATAATGAAAACCCCTAGTTCAAGGGTCCAGTTCTTCAGCAGTATCTCTCAACACCACTTTCAACAACCCTCCAGCGTTTCAAATTCCCAACCCCCCTGCCAACATTCAACCCATTCCATACGTCCCACGCTAACAATCTCTGTGTTGTTGAACTGCAGGGTCGCACCAACAATTGGATTCAGGGGTTGGATGGACGGTTTCCGGGTCGTTTCGCCCTTGGCTCTGTGTTTGTTCGTCAAGCAAGTCGTTGATCATTGACACTCTTCTCCAAAAATCTCAAACATCATGCCCACAATCCCAGTTGAGCCTCGCCGTTGCTTTAAATTTCTTGATTTGTAGGCAAAAAGCTACGTCACGACAACAAGACATTCATGATGAAATGAAGACAAGCGGATGCCTCGAGAAAACTTCCTTCTCGAGCTCTGTCGGTTCTTCCCTCTGGTAGTTGTCAAGGTCTAGGGCACATTGGGCTGCTTTTGGGGTTCCTTCCGGATAAGGCTTGACATAGTTCACCTCACCTGGCTAATCGCCAAACTGTCTAGCGAAGACTGCTGAGGGCGGCGAAGATAAGAGGCCCAGGTATGTGAGAACAGAGTAGGTAGAATCGAGACGTCAGACTACATGTACATGAGGAACCCCAGAACTGAACCGCGGAACTTGAATGGAGGGCATTTGCAGGCGACCGTCGCCGGCAGTTCTCCATGTACTGTATATATACGGCAGTTTCTCGCCCAGCATCCAGATGACGGAGATACCTAGCTGCAACCAAGAGATCCACAGGAGCGACACCGCGTCTGGACTGAGGATTCTTGCGAGCGCCTGAGCTTAGTGCGGGGCCAAAAGAGCTCCTGCCAAGGCTTACGAGAAAAATAGTAGATGCCTCCCATATATGATGCCTAGGCCTTCAAATTATATGCTTAGGCGTGCCTTCACGTATAATATTTGAACTTTTGCATTTGAGGTCTATGCCTGCTTGATTGATGTTAATGCAGTCATGAACATCTCGCAGAATGCCAAAAAAAAAAAATCCCAAGGTGAAGGCTAAGGTCAGGAAGGAGTCTGAGAGGGAGGTGGAGGAGGGGCCACGAAGTGAGTGTGAAGACGAGGACGACTGGGAAGTGGAGCAGGGTTCTCGGCGGTCACGTTGACGGGATGATTATCAACAGTGAAAAGAGCGGTCTTGACTTGCTCGCCTTGAATTTGACTGTCATTTATTAACGACTACGACTTCAACTTGGCATAATGGCTTGGTTTTTGTATCTCTCGGCGGCGTCTCGGTGTTTAGGGGATTGGGCTGCATTGGGACGGCTTCAAAAATACTAAGTCGGCTTTTGGTACCTTTTTGGGGCCAAGATACACATCTCTTCCATCACCTGCTTTGTGAACCACGTTTCCAACCCACCCAGGGGACCAAACAGTTCAACCACAAAAATATGATCATGGGATTTGATTGGGCATTGGCAGGGATGAACAGCAGCGCGTGGAGTTGATTGAATTCGAACTTACTGTAGCGAGGGTGATGATCAGAATGATAGTGGTGGTCTGGTGTTGTTGACCCATGGCCTACACGTGCACAGGCTATCTGTTTCGAGGCTGCATAGTTTTTTGAGGTCCTCGACAGACTGCAAAGATGTGCTTTGCTGTCCTGAAAGGGAACATCGTCTTTGAAGGGTGGCATTGACTAGATATGACAGCCGTTGCTAACAGTCGAGGTGGGCGTAGACTGTGCAAAATTGATATGTGCTGGGAGAGTGGAAAGAGATTCGTACCAAGACTGCAAAGAGCAGGGGTTGCCGGGATTTGTGGACCTTTCTGGGGGCGGCTGGGCCCCTCGTTCCAGGCTCGCCCGCACCGCCACAGCCCACTTTCTTGCTCGCAGTAAATTTTGGTTGGGCTGGAAAATACTAGCGGAGTGACTCGGATGCTTGCGGGGCATTTCCTCACCAACACCCTCATTCCACACGCGATACAGTCAAGGCCTGCGCACGCCTTCTGGACTCGTAAGCTGGCTTTGCCTGCGACTGGTTCTCCTGACCTCTCCCGACACTAAACTACACGACACAAATTACCCCGCCTGGGAAAGGCATCCTCAGACAAGATGTCGCTTTCAAACTGCCGTTTTTATGAGGAGAAGTATCCAGAGATTGATTCGTTCGTCATGGTTAATGTCAAACAGGTGGGGGTTTTCCTTGTTTGCGCCGTTACGCCGTTACGCCGTTGCGGACTTGCTGACCTCAAAACAAGATCGCCGACATGGGTGCCTACGTCAAGCTCCTTGAATACGACAATATCGATGGAATGATACTCCTTTCTGAACTCTCCAGACGTCGCATTCGCAGTATTCAGAAGCTTATCCGAGTCGGCCGCAATGAGGTTGTCGTGGTCCTGCGAGTGGACAAGGAAAAAGGTTTGGCGCAGCTTGCCACCCCGCCATGTGCTAGACTGACGTCCACCCTCAGGATATATCGATTTGTCCAAGCGCCGAGTGTCCCCAGAAGATATAGTCCGATGCGAAGAGCGTTACAACAAGAGCAAGATTGTGCACTCGATTATGAGACACGTTGCCGAAAAGACTCTCACTCCAATCGACCAGCTTTATGAGACAATAGGGTGGCCACTCAACAAGAAATATGGTCATTCACTGGATGCCTTTAAGCTCTCCATAACGTACGAGACTATGTGGCCCATTCCATTAAACTCTGGCTTACATTTACAGCAACCCTGACGTGTGGAATGGCATCAAATTTCCAAACGAGGCCTCCGCCGAGGAGTTGAAGTCATACATCGGAAAGCGGCTGACCCCACAGCCGACCAAAGTTCGTGCTGATGTCGAGGTTACCTGTTTTGCCTACGAGGGCATCGATGCCATCAAGACAGCTCTCCGCACTGCTGAGGCGCGCAATACTGCCGAGACCCAAGTCAAGGTCAGACTAGTATCGCCCCCTCTTTACGTGTAAGTAGTGTGGTGTGGTCTTCCCGAACGATGTGAGGTGTCATTCTGACACGCATCAGCTTGACGAATACATGCCTAGACAAGAATGCCGGCATTGCAAGACTTGAGGAAGCGATTGTCGACATTAGGAAGAGCATTCAGTCGGCGGGTGGCCAGCTAGTGGTTAAGATGGCCCCCAAGGCCGTTACAGAGTCGGACGACGCCGAGCTCCAGGCTCTCATGGAGAAGCGCGAGCGCGAAAATGCAGAAGTCAGCGGCGACGAAAGTCTCAGCGAGAGCGACGACAACATCCCAGAGACGGTCTGAACGAGAAGTTTGCCATGTTTCCTTTTGGCCACGTTGGCCCCTGGAACAAGAGTCGGCCCCGCAAATAGGCGTGGGCTCATGAGCTGTCTCACGTGTAGTTTATGGCGACATGGGCTCGGCGTCTTGGGGATACAAAAGTCCTTGCTATGATAGATGGGCGGCATCTGGGGCTTGCAGCCATGGGAAAGCTCAGCGAGTGAAAGAAGTCAGGCCATGTTTGGCCGTTTTCTGGCAACTTAAGTCACCATAGACAGGCTACAGTTGAGTGAAGAGGAAGAGACAAATGATGCAACTGTTAGGAGGCTGTAAATCATTCGTTGTAGTGTGCAGATACGTCTTTTTTATTTTCGTATCATGGTATGCAACAATAGGGGCTACGCCACGAGTCCTTATCGACTCTTATCTTAGCGCGATTGAAAGAGCTCCTTCCCCATTGCATCCTTGAGCTTCAAGCTTGCAGGCTACCACGACGGGCTGTTTGCAACGCAAAATTCGCTCACATCCGAAGGATTGATGGCGCGATGTCTAAGTTCCTGGGTCAATTCACACATCATCTCATTCGATACGTAACATGGCTTCCGCCACTCATTTGGTTTAACGCCTATGTGGCACAAGTCACCTTCATCAGTGGACCTTCCATGTACCCGTTCTTGAATCCTCAGTACCATGAATCCTTGCGACGGGACCTGTGCTTGGTATACAAGTTGTATGCGCAGTGGAACCTTGAGCGTGGCATGGTGGTGACCTTCAGGCAAGGGCGCAAAGCTCTCCTCTGCCCTATCCCACTGGTGTCCTGACAGCCCGCGCATTAACAGGAACCCCCACGATCCCGAGAAGATTGCCGTCAAGCGAGTAATCGGCCTACCCGGCGATGTGGTGCGCACGCGCCCTCCGTATCCGCACAAGTTGGTAGAGGTTCCTGAGGGACACGTCTGGGTGGAGGGTGACGGCGACAAAACAAAAGACAGCAACTCTTACGGGCCTATATCGTCACGCCTTATCACCGGCCGCATCACGCACATCCTATTCCCGTGGAACCGAGCCGGGAGAGTGCGCTGGTGGGATGGTCCACCGGTCCGGGTTGACGGGAAAGAAGAGGGCCGGAGCCACGTATAGCATAGGGTTTGGGGCCACGGAAAGGCACAGAATGGCCTGAGGAATGGATATCTATCCGGACAGGAACCAGTTAGACAATCGTAATGCAAGTTGTTGATTTGTGCACTTACGGTTTCCTGGTGTTGGCGTGTCGGGGCCTTGGTCAATGGCACGGGCCCCCCGATAAGGCTGTGCCCGATAAAATTGTCGGGCCGGCCGAGCTTGGTGCCTGGGTTCAAATTTGATCCGGAATTTCCCACTTTGGGCTGGCCATGCGACAGTAAAAAACGGCCGCCGTCTGCCCGATCGCCATTCGCGAGTGCTCCGTCCGACGCTATCAATTACTCGGGCCAGCTCTCAGGGGCGATGGTTCCTGGCCCTGAGGCGGCCAGCACGCTCGCGACTCCATCTCCGCACGGCGGCATTACTGTGCCTTCCTCCGGGGGACCCGTTTTTGATCATGGACTTGGAGCACCACCGGGTTCCCTGTCGTATGTCACCACTGCAACCACCGCGCCGCGCGATAACATGAAAAGTGAAGATGGGGAGCTGGAGAGGCGCCCGCCTTACCTTCATGTAGGTGACTTTTCGTTTTACCGCACCTAGCGTAGCCAGCGCAGACAACCTCGCTAACCGCAAACTCACATGCAGTCCATGCTCGCTGGAGGCCTAGGTGGGACATGCGGCGACATGCTTATGCACTCACTCGATACAGTAAAGACACGACAACAGGGCGATCCACACGTTCCGCCGAAATACACCTCGCTGGGTTCTTCGTACTACAAAATATTCAGGCAAGAAGGCGTGCGACGCGGCCTCTATGGGGGTTGGCTTCCGGCTCTATTAGGGTCATTCCCTGGTACTGTTCTCTTCTTTGGCACCTATGAGTACAGCAAGCGCCATATGCTCGCCTACGGGGTACAACAGCACGTCGCCTATCTGGCCAGTGGTGAGTAGCGGGAGAGCTTGTTGAAGATTACACCGGCTGACGAGTAACTACGCAGGATTCCTGGGTGATTTGGCTGCCTCGGTGGTCTACGTGCCGTCTGAAGTACTAAAAACACGCCTTCAACTTCAGGGGCGATACAACAACCCATATTTTGCGTCCGGGTACAACTATAGGAGCATGCCGGATGCTGTGCGGACGATTATCCGACAGGAGGGCTTTTCTGCCCTCTTCTATGGCTACAGGGCAACACTTTACCGCGACCTCCCGTTTTCTGCCCTGCAGTTCATGTTCTATGAACAGGGCCAGAGCTGGGCAAGGCGTTGGAGAGAGAGCCGTGACATTGGTTGGCAACTCGAGTTGCTGACTGGCGCCGCTGCTGGCGGACTGGCTGGGACTATGACCTGCCCTCTCGATGTCGTCAAGACGAGGTTGCAAACGCAAGTTCACCCAGAAGTAGCCATGCCTGTAGCCGAACCAACGAGCACGGCCAAAGCAATACCTCCGAAAGATGGACACGGCAAAACAACTGTCGACAGCGCGACTCAGAAGCTCCAGAAACGGTTGATATCAACGTCATCACCCTCCACACATACCCCGCGTCCTGGGGCAGTCAGCCTAGATACCTCGTCCGTTACTACCGGACTTAAAATAATATACCAAACCGAGGGGGTTGGGGGGTGGTTCAGAGGCGTAGGACCCCGGGCGGTGTGGACAAGCATTCAGAGCGGCTGCATGCTGTTCTTATACCAATCGATACTACGAAAGCTGGAAGTGTACATGCCACTGGAGGAGCAGAATCTAGCATAGACGTTATACATGTACGATTATAGGGGTGTTTCTGTATATAGACTATGTATTCTACTCATTGGGGGTGAGCGGGAGCTGGGGGTGTGATGGGGGCGTTTGTGGCGACTGGATAGATATTACGGCCTCTGAGCATAGGCGGGCACGAACTACCTTCACATATGATCCATCTCAACTGTTGTTGACGAGTTGTTTTCAATCTTAGGGGAATTGAAGAGTTACTTATGACTAAGCAGGTTGCCAAGCGTCATTGGCTTGGGAGCTTGCCGAGGGACCCGCCATCAGTTCAGTGCTGCAGCAGATCCCAGAAGCCTGTAGGGAAATTTCATAGTCATGTCATCTGCATCACCGAAATCGCCCAAACTTGGCAGCATCCGAACCTTTTTGCCTGTGGCGGCTTCCTGAAGATGATTTGACGACATGGAAGCCGCGTACCCGAGGCTATGTCGTCGCCACTGCCTGTGCCTTCCAAGGCTGCCTTGACGGCTCTGCGAGGGCTTCTCGTGGGTACCTCGTGCACACTCGCCCTCGTCGCCGAGGACCGTCGTCGCCGTATCAACAACGCGTTGCGAGTAATAGAAAATGGCGCCAAGGTCAAATCTGCACGAAACTACCACGCTGGCGGGGCTGCCCTCGCCCTGGCACTGGAGGAGGAGGTTTTGGTTGACAGCACTGCTCAATTGGGTGCCAGTTCCACCGAGTCGACGATTACTTCGACCCAGCAACTTCGACTGGAACAATTGAAAGGAATTTCGAAGAAGGAAACAGGGACACCTACATTAGTAATGCCCCAGGAGCTTCCGCATGTCGATCCTCCGATAGTTTCCAGACACACCGAACAGGCGACTGGTCCTCTGCTAGCCAAACCGAACCCCTTTGTTAAACCGCCGTCCGTTCCGACGATTCCGCGAAGTCGAACGAGTGTGGAAGCGCTCTTCCCGGACCTGAAACCTCACGTTCTTAACGACTTGCGCCGACACCCTATCGAGCATATCATCAAAGTAATACACGAAGCATCTGCTCGACGTTTCGACGACAGCAAGCTGTCCTACGCCGTGCTGTGCACTCTCCAAGCCTACAAATGGAAGAAGGGTAAACGGCCGCAGAACCTGGACCAAAAATGGGTGCATGCAACCGCATTGCTCTGCAGGAATTGCCAGAAGCGGGGACATCTAGATGAAGCAACGGCTGTGTTGAAGGAAGTCGTGGCCGCGGGCGAGATTGAGGAGGTCGATTACTTCGTCCATGAGCCAATGGCCTTAATAGAGTCTCTCCTGAGCCAAGCAGAGCAAGAATGGGACCAGCTTGAGAGTCGTCGCGAATACCTTCTGAATGCCATGAGGATATTTCGTCCACGTCTGGCAACATCCTCGGATGGCAGCCAGACAGGTGTCTATCATGTCGGGAAGCGGCTAGTTGCAGCGCTGGTGTCCACTTTTGAAGTCGTTCGCGCCGATAGAGTATTCCGACGGTGTTGGAAGTATGCCGGAACGCATAAGTCAAGTTTCACCAACTGGTTCATCAATCAAGCCCAAGGCGCCGGCGAGTTCAAGATCGCCATCCGGGTCTTCATATCATTCTACGGCATATCAGCCACCGACAAGGCGATGAATATGTATATGGGAAACACGATCGTTGACTGCGTGGAAAGCTCCCAAGGTTTTAGGGCCGCTGATGTCTGCGGGTGTTACTCACGGCGTGCAATGGCGTGTGCGATCCCAAGCACCATTGGATTATCAGGCTGTTTGAGGCAGATTGGGCGTCACATCGTGACTATGGGCAGACTGAAGCGCTGTTCAACGAGCTGTTTGAAGGACTAGACACTACAAACCAGGACTTTCCATGGCCTGGGGTTTACCAGGTTATGATCCAGCTTGCGCTGGAGGTCGGGCAAAGTGGAAAGGTTGACTTCTATTTGCAGAAGAGAAGGGAATTTGGTCCGGATATCAACAAAGACATTCAGTTGCTGGGGGTATTTGCGCGGCACTACGCAAAACTCGGCAACTGGGAAAAGGTCCGCAGGACCTTTGAGAAGATGGAGGTGGACACTCCGGCGACGAAAGCCCACGGAAACGTGTTCATTCCCGTGCTCAAAGCCTACGCTGCAGAACACAGCATGCGGGAAACCGAAGATTTTTTGCGTCAATACACGGAGGACCTGAAGGTACCTCTTTGCCGCTATAGCGTTACCCTCATGGCAAAACACTACACCAAGATTCGTGACTTCGACGCTGTGGCCAACTGGCTTGAATTCTGCAGTAAATCAAACTTCCGGATCGACTCGGCCTTTACAAATGCAATCGTCGCCACGTGTCGGCAAGCAAAAACGCCTTTCCGGGACCTCCGGACGCTCTTCCGCAAGATTTCAGCCCTGAATCCCGAGTTTGTGGACAGCCACACAGAACGCCTCATGACAACGTCTGCGCTGGGTGCTTCCAAGTTCGGTGGTAACACGGCTCGTGGTCGAGTTTTATCACTGAGACTCAACCGTCAATTTCTCCCGCGCAAGGCTAAGCTCGCTTTCGGTCATGAGAATGACGTTGTCTTGGCGATGAAAGAGGCAATGACTATTGGTAACTATGTGCGGGCCGTTCGATATTACAAATCGGCTGTCCGCATGGGCATTCCAATGTCTCCCGTATCGGGAGCTCTTCGGCTGGCGATGCAGGCGACCATGGTGAATGAACATGATAGCCGCGCCGACAAGGAATATCACCTTCTCCGGTTTGCGCAGGAAAACGGCCAAAGCATTGTGCCTGTTATGAACCACATCATCGCAGCTCAGTTAAAGAAAGTGGATACGGGGGGCGATGCCGCCACGATTTATGAAACGCTGGTATCGACACTCGAATTTTTTGAGGGCAAGTGCATCGTTCTTGCCGATGTGACTTACAACCGGGCAGCAGATATCTGCCTCAAAATCGGCTTCCCGGAGACTGCTATCAAGTTTGCTCACCGGGCTGCTGAAGCGCGGAACCATTCTAAGCCATGCTACAACATTCACAACTTCAGGATAATCCTGACTGCGTATCTTGAAGCAGTGAACATTAATGGGATGTCTAAGGCAATTTCTGATGCGCTGGAGAGTGACTACAGGGAAGATTCCAGTTTTTTGGAAACACTCAAGCACGCAAGGAGGAAAGTCACACAGACTTGGGTGGGCAAGGTTCCGTGTGAACAGTGGCAACGTGCACTGGACATGATCCAGGATGGGATACAAAACGTAGTGGGACAACGTAAAGAGCTCGAGGCCAAAAGGCGAAGACTGCAGGAGGTGGGATTACGAATTATGGAGCAGGCAGCATTAGAAGCAGGGTGCCCGCCATTGGACTTCGATACCATTCCCTGGTTAGGCGGAAAGCCAACACACGACATCGCGATAGAGCTGGAGCTTGATAATGAATTTTTGGATGAGGATCACATGGAGGAAATAGCAGGCGATCAGCAATTGGGGCGCTGATAGCACTGTAGAAAAGTATTATACGTACTGTTCCGTACCGCGCATGACATTCCTTGCACCGTTTTTTTACGTGTGTCACTTGGCCTTTGAAGCTTTGACGGAGTCTCCCGCTGCGGCTCGGCAGCATGCAAGGGGTTGTATCCGTTGAGCGACAATCGACTGACATGTGAATTTGGGCACGGGTGCCGCGCCAGCAAGGAGCGAGCTTGACCCCTGCGCATCGGCAACGATTGGCCGATGGGGGTCACCGCTGCCCGCATGGGACGATTTGCTTGCAAGATCAGACAGGAATAATTTCGACTGGGGAACACGCGATCCCGGGAACTGTGGCCACTCCCGCAGCATCGGCAGGTCAATTCAACGATGAGCGGTGCTAAATAGGTCGGTCGACACCTACACGTCTTTTTTTGATCAGATCTGGTTTGCCAGTTACATTTGATCAAGAGTTCTCTTTGCCATCACAGAGGACCGAATTCCTTGCTGCGACGCTTCCGCGATTGTTTCTCCGCCTGCTCCGTACCCCCAACCGCACCAGCGACAGACAATCACTCAGCCGACCCGTTATGGCGACCGAAACAGAGACCGAGATACTTTCGCATACCGCTCGCGAGGCGGAGCGGCGCGAAAAGCACCATGAGGCGGATGTAGTGGTGGTGGGAGCGGGCATTTTCGGATGCGCGATATCCTACGCGCTCGCCAATCAGGGCCGGAGTGTCATACTGCTCGAGCGATGGATGAACGAACCGGACCGCATCGTCGGCGAGTTGCTACAACCAGGCGGCGTGGCGGCGTTGAGACAGTTAGGGCTGGAACATTGTCTGGCTGATATCGACGCCGTGCCTTGCTATGGCTACCACGTGCTATTCCATGGTTCCGACGTTGTGTTTCCGTATCCCGTAGTTGATAAGGAGGGCAAGGTACAGAAGGACAGGAGGAGCACTTCGAGCGACGAGAAGGGAAGGTTGATAGAACGTCCGAAGCCAGAGGGCAGGAGTTTCCACCACGGCCGCTTCATCACGCAGCTTCGCAAGGCTTGCAACGCTCATCCCAATATTACCATTTTCGAGACCGACGTCACGCAGACTATTCGCAGCGAACAGGGCGGCGCTGTACTCGGAGTGCAGACCAAGACAACCAACAAGGCAACAGGTGGCAAGTCGATTGATTGCTTTTTTGGCGACTTGACCGTTATCGCCGACGGCTATGCTTCCAAATTCCGCAAAGACTTCCTCTCCATGGCGCCCATTGTGCGTTCCAAGTTCTACGCCCTCGAGTTGATCGACTGCCCCTTCCCACCACAGGGCTACGGCCACGTCGTCATCGGCAAAGCCATGCCCGTCCTCCTATACCAGATTGGGACGCATGAAACCCGTGCCCTGATCGACGTGCCCGAGAAACTCCCCGAAGCCTCACCCCAAAACGGCGGCGTACGCGGCTACATTGAAAAGTGTGTCATCCCAGCCCTTCCGGAAAGCGTCCGGCCCTCGGTCCGTGCCGCCCTCGCCGACGGGCGCATCCCCAAGAGCATGCCCAACAGCTACCTCCCCCCGACCCGACAAGACCGCCGAACCAGCACGCCTGGCGTCATCCTCGTCGGTGACGCCTACAACATGCGCCACCCGCTCACTGGAGGCGGCATGACCGTTGCCTTCAACGACGCTGTCATCCTTGCCGAGCTCCTCCACCCCTCGCGCACCCCACACCTCGCCGACGCAAACGCCATCCGCGCCGCCATGGCAGAGTTTTACTGGAGGCGCAAGTCTCTCACCTCCATCATCAACGTGCTCGCCCAGGCCCTCTACAGCCTGTTCGCCGCGGAGGACCGTCAGCTCCGCGCACTGCAGGCGGGCTGTTTCCGCTACTTTGAGCTGGGCATCACGGATGAGCCCGTCGGCATGCTAGGCGGCATGATCAGGCGGCCACTGACGTTGGCATATCACTTTTTTAGCGTGGCGTTTTTGGCCATCTGGCTGAATGGCGTGGAGCGTTGTGGTGGCAGTCTCCTGGGGCTGTGGATGCTGCCGGTGGCGGTGGTGGATGCGGTGTTGATTTTGTGGACGGCTTGTGTGGTGTTTTTGCCGACTTGTTGGAACGAATCTACCTAGCCACAAGCATGCTGAAAGAAGGGGCGGGAAGGTGGCGTCATACTGACGAACGTGACGACCATCCACGTGAACAGGGAAAGGAGTAGAGCAGGGAACAGTCAAGAGGAGGAGGGAGGGTGTTAAATACTGAGGTGAAGGGTTGAAGGAAGGGTAAAAGAGGGGATAATAAACTCGAGGGTTCTTGTATATGTTATAATACTAAGTCTTGCATAAAACCAAGACGAGACATCATTTAGATGTTGTATAGCTATGTGATGGTGGGCACAATAATGACGAGCTATGTTCGTACGAATTAGCAAATTTCTGAAGCTAAATGTGTCCCCTATACTTGGGTGCGAGTCCAGTAGCGCCAGGCAGCAATCTAGCAGTGCTTGTATGCAAGTTTAGTTGTACGGACCTCAGTGCAGAATTGGCCGTACCTGGTGTACATTTGGAACCCAACGTTCGTGTAGCTGCATCTGGATATGGGCTCTCTCAAGGAACCAGGTTTCATTGAGGCTAGATATTCGATACGGCGCGGCTGTGTCTGGTCTCGAACTTGCCTGTTTGTGTGGCTGCATGGACCTGGACGCAATCTGAGTCTTTGGCCTTAAATTGTATCGTGCTATAAGATCATCCCGTTTTGTGTGGGTCAGAATGTGCATTTGGTTCAAGTCAGATTCCGTCTTTACTGTAACTATGTTCGTTCCAATTTGGGACGGGTTTAGCCCTGCGTTCGGATTACCAGAAGTACTGTTGTTGGACTTGAAACTGAAGTCCCTGCACTAGTCAATAACTCAAGCCTAGGTGCCTATCTCCAATGGCTTCGATTCTCTAAAAACTATTTAGTCCACTGCGATGCCTCCCATACAGCGACAGCGCATCATATACAGTTAGGTCAACCTCCTCCGATAAACCCCCATCATCCAGCTCGCCCTTAGCACAAACAGTCCGATCGCCATCTTGATGCTGTCTTGCACCAGGTTCATCTTACTCCCATCCACTTCATGCCAGGCAATTGGCACCTCGGCCACCTTAATCCCGTAACTCGTCCCAATCACAGACCCATCGCTCGCTAACACGGGCGTCGCCGGCGCCGACTCGGCGAGCATCAACATCTCAATATCAAAAATCCATCCCTCAGCATGCATATATGGCACAATATGCGGGAGCGCCGCACGCGAAAACAACTTGAACCCGCATTGGGTATCATGAATGCGTGACGTCGCCGGCGGGGTGAGAATCATCAGCACAAAGTGGAACGAGCGCATCAGGAAGTTCCGTATTGCTGAACGCTTCACCACTGCCTCACTCCCGACTAGATGCGCACGGCTGCCAATGGCGACACCACGGCTGGATCCATCAATCACATCCTCGCAGCCCTCTATCAGCTTTTCAAGATCGCTGAAGCGGGAGGCGCCGTCGGCGTCGGCAAAGATGGCGTACTCACCGCGGACGTGACGGAGGCCATGGGTGACGCCGCCGCCTTTGCCTCGGTTCTTTTCCAGAGTCACGATGCGCAGGATGTCGTGGAGTTTATGCTTGCGGGAGAATTCGAGTGCGACTTCGACAGTGCGGTCCTTGCTACCGTCGTTGACGATAAGAATCTCATACCCCTGTGGGATGGGCTGTGAATGGTCTCCCTTTCTTGAGCGATTTCTGAAGACGATACGGTGCGGGGTGGTTGGGCGGGAAACGGGAGTGGAGGACCCCGAGAGGGCGATGGGTCTTAGGTTGTCCGGCTTGGAAGAGGACACGGTCATGGGCCGTCCGAAGCGCTCATCCAGGTAATGGACCATCTCTTCGAGGGTCGGGGTAATGCGATCGGCTTCGTTGTAGGCGGGGATGACAACGCTGACAGCAACTTCGGCGGGCTCGATGGCGCCCGTGTCTGGGACGGGGAAACCTGCGGGAATCGTTGGATACGACTCGTGAAGCTCGCCCTCGGCGCGCCAGCGATCGTACCAGCATGGAAGGGGGCGGGGGCTGCTCGTCGTGCCGTCGAGGTTCGTGGTCACGTACGTCTTCTCCGAAGGGAACGGGTCACGCGGTTTGGGCGCAAGGAAATGTAGGCCCACGTAGAGCTGTCGCAGAACCGTTAGTTACTTGGCCGAACATATGAGCGCCCAATTGTTCTCACCAAAAGTATCCCAAGTGCCGCTAGGCTGAGCAAGACGAAAAGCAGCACATAACCTGGAGTCGCGCTGGCTGTTTCTAGCGAAAACCAATCGAGAATCGCCATTTCGACCAAGTCAATTGGAAAAGAATAAGAGGAATCAGACGAGCGGTAGGGACACCGCAATGCGCCTTTGTTAAGAAAGCATTGGAAAGGAGAAAAGGAGTGAGGGTGGTCTGTTTGACGTGCGAAGAATTGATTATGGCAAGAACGACATTGGTCAGATGAGATCAGCCTTGCTTGTCTCACAGATGCCACGAAGCCATTTGCAACGGTGGCTTGCAAGGCTGGCAAATCAACCCGCGCGGGGCATTCCAGGGGTGTGGGCCCTGCAACTCATAAATCCCCGTGTCTTTCGGAAGGAACCGAATGCATCATGCCCCCCCGGCCGGCAAGTCCCCCTGGAAATCACAGGAAACCCACGCTACCAAGAGAGAGGTCGACAATCGCTTACGCCATTTTATTGCAATAGAATACCTAGGTAGAATAAATGAACTCCAGTTCTAGTATCTTGTTCTCCGATTCCAGTACCCCCCGCAAGCTTAACCGGTCCAATTTCCCTATCCACCACAGGGCACCGAAAGACCCCAAAAGGCACCGTAGCATCAGGACGATTCGCGTTGCATCCTGGCCCGACTGTGCCGTGTTCCAACCTTGTGATCCTTGGTAACTGGCTGCGAAAGCTTTCCTCGACGTCCAGCTAGATACTGACGAGCAACAATATCCTGCCTGGTAAAACCAGGTGCAATCTCAAGCAACAGGATTGGAAGAGAATATTCAGGAGATATCCAATCTAACCACAAATAAACAGCCCAGGTATGCCAAGTATAGTACCAAAAACGCCTCGCCAGCCCTTCTACCTTGTTCTAAAGCGACCATTATATATATATTCTAAGCTCCTACCGCAGCCGTCTTGGCGCCCCTAAATACCACCCCCTCCTTCTCTTTCCACTATCCTTCATAAGTCCCCCGGTGTTTTGCTGGGAGACAACCGGCCCTTGGGGTGGTGGGAGCTTGGTCTCGTCAAATCCAGTCGGTAGAAAAGCCACTGCTGCAGCCGAACATTCCGAGTCGATCTTGACAGATACGGCGGTATTCGAGTTTCTGGTCTCAAGTTCACTGAACCGAGCTATCTTGGGAGATCCAAGGTCGATGGTCCGCCTGACAAGGCTAGCCGTCTCGGCTCCGTTCTCAGTCTCCAGGTCTGTATTCTCCGGCGCCTCCTCTACAATATCTGGAATTGGGGAAGGCGGCTTAATCCGGGATGGGGTACCCATCGCTGTGACGGATGAACCGTGGAGATCGGTGGCAAACTGCAGAGGTTGAAGAGCAGGGACAGGCGGTATGTTGGGCATAGCGAGCAAGGTGCTGCTGGATCCTCTGCTTCCACTCTCTTTCTCCCGGCCATGTGTATAAGAAAGGGGCCGAACAGGCACAGTGAGACGGCTGGGATCTGATCTTCTGCGAGATTGGCTCGGGCATGTCCGACGAGACTCTGTCTCCCCGAGAGGCTTCATCTCCAGTTCTTCTTCGGATGTAACAGAATCACTGGAGCTTCCAACTGGGGAATCTCCACTGCTGCTGTCGGGGCTCAATCGTGAAGAATGGAGGCTGGATGGTCGACTACTACGTCTAGAGTAACGCATCACCCTCTCCAGCTCCTTGCCCTTGAGCGAACTTGGAGTTGCCTTAACAGCCTTGTACTTGGCCTCGCCATCGTGGTGGCTCCAACGCGGAGGGGGCAGACCGCTGAAGCTGTGTGCTCTTGGCATCGAAACCACGGGGTTGGCGAAGGCGGCGGGGTACGACACGTGTGAAAGGGAGCTGTGGACCCGTGGGAGACCGTTGTGGACCGCCGTCATGGAGCCTCCAAGCCCAAAGCTGCTGACCGTCATAGCATTTCTTCGACGATTCTGTTCTAGAATCCGTGGTCGGTCGGCCTCCCGAGACGATGCCGGCCCACTGGAGAGAGCATCGATGGCAGCATGTTTTGGTACATGCTTGTAGGGTGTCTTCTGCTCCTCCTTTTTCTTCTGTTCAGCTTGCTTGGCCTGGTGTTCCTTTGCTGCCTGCCGCCCCTTCCGGAAGACGGAGAACATTGACATGTCGAAGTGCAGGAGTTGCCGCTGAAACAAGAGGACCAGTTGCAAAGGAAATAGAACGACAAGGCGGCACCTCAGACTTGCTGACAGGTATGCCAAAAGAGAAGAGGAAGGAGAATAACGAATGTGGTAACGCAAGAGGGGGAAAGAGGGGCAATATTCGAGAGAGGGGAGGGCCGGATTGAAGTAGATTGACCTCGGGAGGATCTGGGAGGTCCGCTTTTAAGAGATAACTCATCCCTGTCTGTCTTCAGCTTTTGGATGTGCATCAACGCCACGGCGGACGCGGACCGGAGACAAGAGATACGGCAAGCCACTAGAGCTGCATCACTGGCCGTCACCAGGACCGACCCTCTGACACATCCTGGTGTGCAGATCAACCACCCTTCCAGGTAGGTTCGGCTGGAGTCCCGACGTTACAACGGGGGACTGAACTCGCAGCAGACTGGAGTCGATATCGACACCACTGCAGGCTCGGTGGGTTCTGCGGGTTCTGCAAATTCTGGCCGTCTCTCGTTTTCGTGTCACAATCCATGGACAAGGCTTCAGTGAAGACTGAAATCAAGGGTCCAATTGTCCGCTTCTAGACGTTCAGCCAGCCTGTTGGCTTTAAGTAGGACGAAATCGCCTAGCCGGGGGAGGCTCGTCCTCAAAGGAAAACCCAGTGTGCAGGGCGAGACAAGATGCAAAAGCGGGCGTCTCGTATTCCGTCGACTCGGCTGAACCGGGATGATTGCTGCCAGACAAGGCGTCGGGTCGACTATCGGGTCCACAGGGTATTTCTGGCATCCGAATGTTAGGTCTGAGTGGAAACGGGGAGGGCCAGCCGCAATTTAACGCAAAATAGTGACGGCGGGTCTGGGCCGTGGAGCCTTGAGCATTGGAGACGACGGTTCCATTACGAAGTAGCGAACACTCTCTTGGCATTCGCTGTATCAGCTGTTGAGAAGGTCGTGCGCAAAACAAATACCGTGGTGAGACCATCAATGATTCAGCTGGAAGCTGCAACTGGTTAAGGTGACAGTTTCCCGATTTGAGATGTGCGGGGTCCAGAGACAAGTTCCAAGACTTCTTGGGGCTTTTTTCCCCTATAAGACAGCGGTAGGAAGCTTTATCTGCACTGTTGTAAATCCTTAGATAGTGTACAACCCGGGCCGCCGAATGATGGCCAATAATTAGTATCAGCATACC
>Ga0247763_1000397_pt1 | contig 25742 bp, 31 predicted proteins | sample UWRJL141409B4_FD_179926 | JGI IMG/M metagenome (GOLD analysis project Ga0247763, IMG submission 179926) | Plant litter microbial communities from Arlington Agricultural Research Station in Wisconsin, United States - UWRJ-L141-409B-4 | ecosystem: Environmental > Terrestrial > Plant litter >...
ACGTAACCTTTCACGACCAGTTGCAACCTGTGTGGGGTCAGACTTTCCCCACAACGCACCCGTCCACGGTCCCAATTCCTGCCGGGCAACGCCCAAAAACTTACCGGAAACACAATGCAAACTCATGCCGGCCTTCTAATGCACCTACAGCCAGCAGAGCAAATATGCCGACGTATATCGCAGAGCGGAACACACGAGAACACGCGACGTTGTGAATGACAACAGGCGGATGAACCTTGATGCTGCTCACCCCACTCTGAACGCCAAGATGGGGTCGCTGCACATCCCGCGGGGTTCGAGCCTCTCATGGCGGTCACTCCTACCTCTTGCGCTGGCTTGACTGGTTGACAGGGGGGGGGTGTCCTTTGACTCATCCGTCGTGCATGTCGTCGTCTCAGGCACTTCTCAACCCGTGAGCCAATGGTCCAGCGTGTTGGCCTTTGCAGTCAGGCACCCGAGCCTCTGCCATCGATTGGCTCCCATCACTTTGTCTGCGCGTGCTCCGCCTCCCCTGCAATCGAGCCATCACCAGCAGCACGGCGAGGGCAGCAAGTCACTAAAAGAGCAGGCGGGCAGCTCCGACGGAGATAATTGATCTGTTACATGTTACCGAGTTACAAGGTGCAGTCTTCCTCAAGCCTTCCGAAGCAAGCCCGACTAGGAGGAGATGCACTCCAGAGCGGAGGTGTGGATCTCTATGGCTGTAGTGCTAGCAACTTTAGCTACCAAAAGCGGATCGGACTGCAGCATTTCTCGTTGCAACTGGACAACTGGACATCGACCTTAAAGAGTTCTCAGACCTCGCAGCGGACCAAGGCAAGGCAGTAGGCAGGGGGACGGCGTCAGCATTTCAGAAAGCTCCCCTGGACCATGCGAGCACCTCGGTCCTTGGCTCTGCTCCCAGAAAGCAGATTCCCCGCCTTGGTTGCCTATATCTCGCAGCTTCCATTGAGCTCTCAGCCTTGGATACCTCCGCTTGGTTCATTAACCGCCCCTCGCCCCTTTTGCAACGCAGCACAAATAAGCTCGGTGTAGTCTTGTCGCTGTCTGTCTTGTTTTTCTAGTTGTACCCCGTCCACAGACACCTCCAGCTGGTACCGCAGACGGGAAAGCACCTGGGGCCTGGCTACGTACCTCGTTCCAGCGCCTATCCTCCAACGTTTCTTCACGCTGTCTTGAGCTTCGGATCTCACCGTCGCATCCTCGTGCCCCGCTAAATCGGCACTGTGGTAACAGGGGGGAACCGTGCTCATGCCCAGCAGCCAGCGCTTCCAAGTTCCCGCTCGGCTCATCAGGGCAGGCTAGACCGGCACAGACCTAGACTGTACGGTACAGGAGCTCTTTTTTCAACCGTCATTTCAGCCCCCCAGGACTGGGATACCTTATATTCGCTCTCGGCCCTCTCCTCCATCGTGTAGAAATCCGGAACAATTTATTGTTATTCGTTTTTTTTTTTGGACGATTTTCACGAACCCTTTTTCCTTGAATATCTGGCCACGATTCGGGTAATGCTCTCTTCCAGTCTCCCACCGCTAGACAGAGGAATCCGTTCCGGATCCCCTTCTCTCACCATCCCTGGCTGATCGTCCGAGGAATGTCGCTTGCTGACATTGTCCCTGTCTTCCCGCAGCTTAATGACTACTATTGTCCACGGAAAACGAGACTCGACGAGCCTTTAGTAATGAGCAGATAATCCAGCCCGCAAAGCACCATTTTAGCTTGAAACGTTGGCGAGTCTATATCTTTGCCGTGCTTTTCCCGCCAGTTTGCCCGAATCGGTTTCTCGACCCGCACTCTCGAGATTATTGCCTTCGCACGGTTCGACAGTTCTGGACACACCCGGGACAATAACTGCTACTCTCTTCTGCCTGTGCAGCGTCATGGTCTGGCTTGGGATATATGAGTGCTAGAGAATTGCGTCTGCTATGAGCGGGGATCAGCTGGCTTCCAGGTTCGCCCTTACCCTTTCCCACTCTCTCCGTTGAAAGAACACAGCCCCATGCCGGGCCAGGCGTTGTTGTTTTATTTTCCACCCGTCTTGCTGATCATGGCGTCCCCACAGCTTTGGTGATCATCCAAACGCTCAGCCGCCCACGCCTAAACAAACTCCAACATCCACTATCTTCCCGAGTCCCGTCTTCGAAACTCCCAAGCAAAGCCAGGGCCGGTTCGACGAGTCGACTGGCTGGACCCCCCGTTTTGCCGAGGAGTATTCCGTCTTTAACGCTACCCCGGGAAACCTTAGAGGCTCACAGGGTGCCTTTGGTGGCTTCATCCCTTCGACCCCCTATACCATCGGTGCCAGCCACAAACGGCCACTCTCCGCAGAAGGAATCGCTGCTGAGATCGCATCCCATGTGAACCATTTCCCCCCGAATCCACTGCCTCCTGTTGAGCCATCCAAGCAGCTAAAGTCGTCCACGAATCTTTTGGAAACACCGATTGCCGACCGCTCACCCCGGGGGGAACCAGAAGACCCAGCAAGGGCTGGAGAACGGTCGGCGAAGAAAGTGCGCCGGGGCAGCGTGGTGCAGGAACCCGAAGGACAGACAGCCACACCGCCGCCATCTGCCCACAAAGGTGCGCGCAAGCTTGCTCCCAAGCTCAACACACACGCGATGCAAAATGATCAGGGCTTCGGCCAGCCAGACTTCATGGCACACGGCTCGCAGTCGGGTATGGGCGGTTTCGATATTCCCTCGGACATGTTTAGCTATCCGCTCTCAGCCCCCGCCACTGCGCAAGCTTTTGGAAATCAAAGGTCGTTCTGGGATCCTGACATGGGGGGGATGGATATCGACTTCAGCACCAACGGGAACAATGTTCCTCAGACTCCCAACTCGGCGAATCAGCAAATGATACCCCCAGACTGGGCCGGCGCTGCCCAGCTGATGCATCAGGCGGGAGGAATCCACGACCAGAATGGGGCGGTTAGCAAAGGGGAGTACTCCATGGATAGTCAGGCATCAATGCAAGCGCTGGGAACCTCAGCAGGAGGACAAGCGATGTTTGTAACATCATTCTCGGGTCCTGTAGACGACGTCTTCGGCATAATGCCGGTCAACAGCGGCGGAGCGGTGAACCCAGGTCTTATCTTCAGTCGGCCGCCGTCCTCGAGTATGGACATGTCGTTCACCACGTCAATGCAGGGCCCAGGTGTGGTGGCCCCCTCACAGCAGGAGGGGCAGGCCGGAAAGCGTCCGTTAGCCACGAAAGCCCCCACCCGGAACGAGCTTCGACGCTCGGCTAGCGAGAGAGAGATTGCGCCTCGAAGGACCACGGCTAGCTCGCCGATCAAGCCATCCGGCCGCCCGGGCTTATCTCGTAGTTTCAGTGAGAATCGGGGGAAAAAGCCACTGAACCGACCTTCGCTGCCCACTCTGGCTCCCGCGCCCCGGCCTCAGGCCCAGATGCTCAACAACTCCGGCATCGGAGTCAGTCGTCCGGTCATTTCCCAGCCTAACAGGCCGAGCGGGAGGTCATCGCCCCTGAAAAACCAACACCACCAACGGCTACCCAGTTTGTCGTCAATTCCGGAGACAGGCCCACGGACCAGGACTCAAGCCAAGTTCACCATTGACGCAAACGGCCGGGCGAGAGTAGAGACAACGGTGATAGTAGACGACGAGCCGCCACCGACGATTCGGAAACGACACAGTGCCCAGCCCCTCACTCGCAGTCGTGAGTGGAACTCATCAGAGGAAGATGAGTCGTCTTCCTCCGATGACGAACCTATCATCATCCCTAGCAGAAACACATCATTCGCCCTGCCTGACCCACGGAAGCCAACCACAAGCCACCCCTTTCACAATCCCCAACGTAGTGTGAGCGACCGCAGCACGACTTCCTATACCACCTTCCGCGGGCCGTTGGATGACGGCGATAGTGATACGGAAACAGTTATCAACGACCTGACTCCAATGGCGAGAGCTTCAGGCGATGCTGCTAGCGAGCTCCGGAAGCTGCGTGAAAGCCGACGCGGACAGATGTCGACAGTCAAGCCAAGACGATTCACGGCGCCTCAGGACGGGCCCGGGATGGCAGGCTTTGCGTATAATAGCCACAATCCAGTATCCCCCACCACTTTGACAGACAACAGTCTGCCAACGCCATCAACTGATTCGAGGAGACGGAGGATCCGTTGTGTGTGCAACAGAAATGAGGCCCATCGGGGGGACGGCTTCCTCATTCAATGGTAAGCCCCTTGTCTCGCCACCATCATATATGCAGAGCTGACTGTATCGAGTCAGTGACTCGTGTGAGATGTACCTACATGGCCAATGTGTCAACGCAACTGAGCAATCGCTGCAAACAATGTACATTTGTGGTTTCTGCGCAAACACACCCAACCTGCGTGGCGGGAGACTCCGAGACAACGGACAGGTCTCAGGTGCCATGGGGGCCCGCGGGTCTCCACTCGCGCACAAGTCTTTTAAATCCTTTCGTTAAATGGATCTCTCTACCGTGATGTTCTGAGGCTGAAATAGGGCGGGCGAAGGAATAACGAAGTAACCAGCATGGTTAATATATGCAGATGCGAAGCGGAAGAACACTTTTTTTTTGGTTTTGAATACGGAAATGTGGAAAGGAGAGGGTAAACGAAAAGCACAGCAACAAGCCGCAAAAGGGCCGCCCCCCTTTTTGCAGGATTTCCGCGTACAAATGATACCCCAATTTTCTTGATTATCTTAAATCAAACAAGAAACCCAGCCAAAGAGCTAATGACAAGAGGTTGCGGGGGCTTGCGGAAGAGGGGGAAATATCACGCTTGACAAGCCACCAGGCAAAACATAGTTCCCATCCCCACGTCTGCAAGGCGCTGCATGCAGAGTACCAATGCATTGCTCCAACTGGCTGTGTGGGCTTTTGTGTGCATGCTGGCTCATTCCGAATGGCTAGTCGACGACGACCTGGGAGTCCGGTGACCCTAACGACATCCGTCGTGACATAGTGCGGGACTGCCCTTGGTCCATCACTGACCGCAAAACACGAATGAAATACGAAGATGCTGAACCTCAGTGGGGGGAGCCGGCCAGGGATGTAGCAGCGGGTTAAGGGAAGCTGCTCCTGATGCCTTATTCGCAAATGGAAAGGATGAGACATCGATCCTGACATCCATAGATGACGGCAGCGGTCAGATATGTCAGTGTTGACTGTCCCAAAAGCGCAGGGCAACTTCCCCGGTTTTCTCGGAGCTCCTCGGTCCAAGAGAGACTCGCCGACTTCGGAATGCGGAGCTGGAACTCAAAGTCGGCGGGACGCGGGGGTGGCTAGGAAGATCCTTCCCTTCCTTTTATACCTTGTCACTCTCCTTGAATCATCACCTCTCCTTCTCTCTCCCGCCTGCTTCGTCCGCCTTCAAAGCTTGATAGCTGCTTACCTAGCAAGAGCGACATCCTCTGCTACGTTTCAGCTTTGCTGCAGTCTTAGTTTCCGAGTTCGAGCCCTCAGCCGAGAGAGTTCGTAGCGTTAATCCCCGCCACCACCCATACATTCGCGGGGTGGTTTCTGCTTCAGAAGGTTTTCGTACACCTAACCCACACGCTCACCAGCAATGACGACACACAACAATGTTGTCTTTAGCGGCGACCATGCCGGCCCAGAGGTATGTCTACTTTTGCCAATTGGGCCCAAGACTCACTGGCACGAGCTGAAGAGACTAACTAAGCTGTCATCCAGGTTGTAGCGGGGGCTATCAAGGTATGCGTGTTTGTCCAATAATCTACCGGAGGTTCCTTTTTTTGGCCCACGCGACACCACATTTGCGGGCCTGTCCCCCGCTCTTGGTGTCGCTCCAGGCCGCTGCGGAATCGGATCGATAGGGCTGTTGTTATCAAGTTGCCCGCAACACATAGATATACCGTTGCCATTGGAGAACAGCCACAATACGGGAAAAAAGGGCAGAAGGGAACATTCGATTCACTGAATTTCCTTTCTGCAGGTCCTCAAAGCGGTCGAGACACACAGCCCCTGAAGGCTGAGGTTTGTCGAGGGGCCAATTTCACCGTCGTCCGTGAGCTTACCGGCGGCATCTATTTTGGCGACCGGACAGGACGACGGTTCCGGCTACGCCATCGACACTGAGCCCTACAGCAGGGCCGAGATCGAGCGGATTGCTCGTCTCGGCGGCTTCTTGGTTCTGGCGCAGAACCCCCCCGCCAAGGTTTGGAGCTTGGACAAAGCGAGCGTGTTGGCGACGAGCCGACTCTGGCGAAAAGTTGTGACAGAGGTGTTTGAGAAGGAATTTCCCCAGCTGGAGCTTAGTCACCAATTGATCGATAGTGCGGCCATGATCATGGTCAAGAACCCTCGCGGCCTCAACGGTGTGGTGATCACTAGCAATCTGTTTGGTGATATCATCAGCGACGAGGCCTCCGTTATTCCTAGCAGCCTAGGCCTTCTCCCCAGAGCGAGTTTGAGTGAGATCCCAGATAGCAAGAGCAAGTGCAATGGCATCTACGAGCCTATCCATGGTACGTGTAGCTGGTATTGTCCCGCTTTGGCGTTGAACACGATGGACTGACATTCTTATGATAGGCTCGGCCCCAGACATCTCCGGTAAGGGGATTGTGAACCCCATTGGCACAATCCTCTCAGTTGCTATGATGCTGCGGTACTCCCCGAATGTTTCCAAGGAGGCCGATGCTGTTGAATCAGCTGCCAAGGCTGCTATTGACAGTGGAGTCCGCACGAAGGACCTTGCCGGAGCTGCCGGAACCAAGGAAATGGGGGATGCCGTTGTTGCTGAGCTTCGGAAGATTCTAAAGGCTTAGTGGCCGTGTCTGTTAATTTGGGGCACGAGGGAGGGCTGGCGAGGGACCTGTGGAGGGTGACAGATAGTCATGCGCTCCATGGGTTGCTTGAGAGGTATCTCCAGTGCACGGACGGGCAGAACGCCATATCAAGAAGCTGGCAAAACCCAGAGGCTACAACCAACTGATGAATATTATAATCTAGACGGTTCTAGCAGTGAACGGGTAGATAAAAGCAAAACAAATGTTGACGTCGAGTAGGACCACAGCCCCCATTATATATAATCTCTCGGAAGCATAACACCCAGCCTCTGCACCTCTTCATCGTCCTTCCCTTCCTCCACCACTCGATCCAACCTTCCGTCATCCCATGCAAACCCGTGCCAAAGTAATATCCCCGCCACTCTCGCCCACTCCACCCGATCTCTGAACCCAACGTCCTTCAGCGACGGAACCAGCACCAGCAATTCCTCCCAGAATAACTCCCGAAGCGCCTCCGCCCCATCAAGATACTCAAACACGCTCCCCTGAGGTGGATACTGACCACCATGCAGGTCGATATCGGGTATGTCTCCACCCCCGACGCTGACGCTGCGGCCAAGGAGCTCTTCAAGTCCGTATAGGAGAATCCCGAATGGGAGGGGCTCGGATTCAGCCCAATCGAGGAGGCCAGTTATCTTGAGGGAATTCATGGATGGGGATATCACTGTGCTGGGGTTGTGAGATTGTCTCTCCGAGCATAAGTGAGTAGGTAGGTAGGATGGGAAGGGTAAAGAGATCACACACTGATGTTGGAAGGGATAAGGTCGCCGTGGGTAAGGACCCAAGGGAGGGACTCGATTTGCGGAAGGAAGGCTAGGACTTTCGCAGCGCTGGGTGAGGTGAATTGTTGTGTCAGTGGTGTGGCTTGGTCGGTTTTTAATCTTATTCGGGGGCAAACTGCAAGAGAATGGAATCCATACATTGGGCGGAAACGTGGTGGGAGGGAGGTGGATAACTTTGTCAGTCTCGGCCGCAAACATCTACCGTTGCGGCGCTTCAAGGGCTCGAGGTCCGAGGACGCGGGAGGAAAGGCAGACACCCAGGCGGCGTGGACGAGATGGGCGAACTCGAGGACGAGAGATTCGCGGTGCACTGCTTCGTGGGAAAGCAAGGACAACGGTGTCCCCGAGATGCGGGATATTTGGTACGCGAGAACCGGGGGCTGGTCTCCGGGAATGAGGGCTGCACCAAGCAGCTGGGTCGAAGGAGCGAGATCACCGAAGACACGCCTGGCCAGTGTGGTAATCTCAAGGTCGATTTGATGGTTCCGTGGCCGGAACTGAATGATTGTATCTCGGCCCAGATAGAGCGTATAGGAGCAGTGACCCTGTAGCGGCGTCTCGCGGATTGCGGCCTCGTGGTACTTTAAGTTGGCTCGGACAAAGTCCCAGCAGAGCGTCTTCGTGTCCGAGGGGAGCCGGTTGCGAGTGAAAAAGTCAGCCTCGGGACCCATGTTTCCCACGGGCGAGAAGGCATCTTCTAAACGAAACCATACCCATCGGGTTCTTTCATCCAGACGTCGGAGAAGGTGAGGGGCGTGACAGAACCGCGCAGTACACTATCTACACATGCAACTTGGGTAACACCAAGTCCAGACAGCACTGAAGTTGATGTGGGATCGACCCCTACCCCCGCATCTTTCTTCTGCCGACCTCCACCCCACCCAAATTATTAGCCAAACCGAACCCAACAGGGCGGATGTTGTACAGCGCCGGTCGGAGCCGGGCTTAGCATCTGAACCAGGCACACGGGCGGCTTATTCTCCAGGCCTCGCCAACTTTTGACCGCATGATGATGATTCTTTCTGCATGAAGTTGCGTTATAGATGCTTGCAATGACATATGAGAAGATTTTTGTTGGGTCAGCGGGACAAATGCTGTTTTACCTCCCTTGATGATGGACGCGCACAAATCTTGAATCCCGGCTTCCTTTTTTGCAAGTGCAGATACAAGCAAACCAAGTTCACCTTCCATGTCCTCAACAAGGAACTAGCTATCTTGGGCTGCGTTCTCCAGAAGATATTAGGATCCGGCAGCGACCGAGAGCTATCTGCTGCGCAGTACGACCCAGAATTCAAGATGGTTGACGTAGCGTCTACCAGCATTAGATACAATTCTCAGTATTCTTGATCTCATAGTACTTAGGGTCCGTCTCAGAGATACCCTACTCTACCTCTGAAATGCCTTCTCTTTCTCGTGATTTCTCTCTTCTCCAAGGAAAAGGCCGGTTGTCTGCTGGACACGCAGAGTTGGCGAACTTCGGTTTACAAGAACCCCTTCCAGTCCCTGGTGTACGGTTTAAAAACAAGCCCCGAGGGGAGGGTGCTGCAGAGGCGTATCGGCAAATGCTCGTCGAGGCACGGATTGCAACTGGAAGAGCTGTTGCAACCGGGAGACTGACATATCTTCCAAGAGATGCCAAACAAGAATACACGAGAATAACGAGAGGAGAAACCAGGTAATCACGGTGAAAGCAGTTGGTACTGGGGTCATGCCATTTACTCCAGAATTTTGCTGGCCCAATCTGCACTCAGCGGTTTTAGGCGTGCCCAATGTATCATTACTTTCGAAGCTGGGGTTTCACTCGACGAGAGAATACCGATTCTTTTGATAGGTGCCTCTCAGACCCCATTAAGCATGCCTTTCAGGCCCTGGCGTTGGACGAAGAATACCGACTTCCCTTTAATCCTACTATCTGGGAACGGGCACACTAAGGGAACACCACAGACCTCCATCAGGTTTGGTTTCCTGGCGCCCATAGCAATGTAGGAGTGACTGGCAAGATGCGGGAGTTGCTAATACGTCTCTGACTTGTGCGAGTGGTGACGTTGGCTGAACAATGAACACCAGGGATGATAGGTCAACCGGCATTTCTCGGGCTCGGATTTGACGAGGCGATTACATCAAGTATATTCACCCATCTCAGGTGATATTACTACGAGGTGGGCAAGACACAGAACGGGCATGCCCCGCCAGGCCATCACACGGCTTCATGTTCAAGGCTGCGGGCCACGGCCTCAGAACGCCAACAGGAAGGGAGACCCTCTCACGGGCAAAGAAACGAATGAGCGTAGACATAGCTCGGTACGCGTTCGGTTGGTTGCTGGTGAGCCAGGACTCGACGGTGGAGGACTGTGGTAAGCACCAGCCATAGAAGCAAACCAGCGTTTGCAAACAACCACAAACAGAATTGCCGACCCTATTCCGAGGTCGGTGAAAACTTGGGAGCCCTTGGTTGCTCGAGGTGTCGCTGCCATCACAAAGGACCGGAGCGACGAGGTCCTGGACGCAAGCTCACAAGCCCCAGCAACGCCCGAGAGCACGATCAAGACAGCAGAGAAGCACCAACGGCCACTCTTGATTGTGGAGAAGGCAGGATACCGATGGGTATGGGAGTACTGTGGCCCTGAAGAGCGGGCACCGCTCCGGAGGGTCATGTTCAAAGAGCCACTTGGGTGTCAGCCGTGCAAAACCTAATTACCTAGGTACTCCACCTCCAATAAAATACGTTTTCTCCTCAACAAAATGCAGTCTTTACATTGGCTTGGCGGGTTGAAGCCACAGAGAGATCGGGCAGTGACGCGAAGCAGACTGTCACGACATTCCGCTGTATATCAATGTGCTGGATTGGAATAATTACCGTGCAGATTGTCTTGCAGCTGCATAAGCAGTGCGGGGAGCTTTGAGAATACACTGCTAGGTAGTTTGGCTTCTCGCACGAGCAGTTGGTGAGATCGGGCTTTGGGGCAAAGCGGCTGGAGCGCGTTGCAACGGAACTAACTTTTTTTTCTACGAGGCGGGTGACTTTGCGATAGTTCTATGCGCCAGTAAGAGCAAGTCTCCTTGTTTGAGTCAAACGGCGTCATGACGTTACTACCTGAATCTTGACAGTTGACGCTATTCCTGGGAGGCACTTAGTACGGTTCAGCAGCATGGCTGCACCTTCCCACCCCGTCAAACAAACTACCTGACAAGGCAGGCGAATTGACCAATCAACGGGTGTTGTTCACCCCCAGTCGATCTCGATCTGTTCAGCGGGCAGCGAACTGCGATAAGGAATGCAAGCATCGATTTGCAACGGCTTTTGCTCATGTTTCCCAAGCCCAATTTAGCGCGATAGGAACGTCGCACTCGTCGACAGCTCCGACGAGCCCCGGTGCGGGTGATTGCCTCTCCGGCCTTTTCCCGTCACCTGGCCGATCAGTTGTTGGATCGTTCCAGAGCGCTGCCGGCGATAGTTACTTTGCTGCTCCACACCCTTGCTCGAGTCCCCCCGCCAAGCCTGTCGAGCAGCTCGACTCGATGATGTCGCCCTCTGATTGCACCCTCGTTCTGCTGGATTTGTTCTCCTGCCCTGATTGTTACGAATGCTCTTTCCCTCTGCTCTGCTGTTGCTTCCCATGCCGTCGTATGTATTCCTCCTGAACTGAAACGCCAATTTGATTTTGGTCTCTTTACATCTCCCATTGCGCTGGCTCCTCACCATCCCCACCTCCACCGAGGTCATCCGCCAGGTATCCCTGCACAAATCCGTCTCCGGCCAGGCCCCGCGGCAAGCCTCGAGGTCGGGCTAGTCGCAAAGGCGTCTTGGATTTTTTTTCGTCTTGTTTTTTTTTTCTCCTCTTGTAGCTGGGCAACGGAGGTTTTCATCGTCGACTTCTCATCCTTGATCTTCGAGATAAAGGCCGAAACAGACATCAAATAAGAAGAAAGAAGAGAAACAACGTTTGTGTGTGTGGATTCTCCCGGTTCCGAGCGTCCCAACATGACCTCGAGAAACCCGTCAACGTGGGACCAGTACGAACGCGGGGCCAACTCGCCGGGTCGATCCGGTAGCATGTCGTCGATGGGCGGCCGGAGTGTCCAGTTCGAAAACGAATCACTACTTGGCCGTAGTGTCGAATCCAGTGGCGACGATGCTGAGTGGCCCCGACTCAGACGTAGAAGGTGACTCTTCAACCCTCGTGGGGTTCATGCATGACGACACAGCTGATGCCAAGGCCCCAGGTCATCCATCACGAACCACCTCGCCAATCTGACCAACATCGGAGGCGTCAACAGTATCCGCTCCTTCACCCGGAGTTGGCAACGTGCCGCTGGTTTTGCTGAGGTCATTCCCCAACGACCTTCGTTCGTCTTCGCGCCCGACCAGGCCCCGATTACTGAGAGCTTCCCGAGGAGGATAGATGCCGAGGCAGAGTATCCTACAATCAGGTCGTCTCTGCTGCGGCAGCATTTCGAGGCTGCTTCCTCCCCGAGCGATGGACAGGGTCGAGAGGCCAGTCCCGAGCCGGGGACAAGCCATGCCGCTCACGCCAAACCAAGTGATTTCCGGGAGCGTGAGCAAAAGGCGCTGGGCGATGAGCTCACGGGCTTGTTCCGGGTAGGGAGTGCCGGTACGACGACCGGGTCATCGATATTTGCCGTCCCTCCTCACCTAGCGACCCCGGAGATTTTTGGGAGCTATGGATCCATGGCCGATTACGGTACCATACGGTCCGATGTAAGCCGGACATCTATGTCACAGGCAGCCGCCTTGTGGCAGCAACAACAGGAATCTGGTGGGAATGTTCCCGATGGCGAGATTGCTCCCATCTTGGTCAAGGAAGTTGAGCAGGATGGTAAGATCGTTCTAGCAGTTGAAGGGCAGTCAACTCTTCCTCAGACGGTCTTCAATTCGATCAAGTGGGTGATCTGCCTACAGCTTTCGCGGCTTGACTTTGCTAATCCGGCCACACAAGCGTCTTGATCGGCGTCGGGCTATTAAGTTTACCCATGGGTATGAAGTATGCTGGCTGGATCTGCGGGATGGGTGCTTTGTTTGGCTGCGCAGCATTGACAGCTTATACGGCGAAGCTGTTGGCAAAGTGCATGGACTTAGACCCAAGCTTGATCACATTTTCCGACCTGGCCTTCATCTCCTTCGGTCGAAACGCGCGGATTGCAACTAGCGTACTCTTCACACTCGAGCTTCTCGCCGCTTGCGTCGCTCTCATTGTCCTCTTCGCCGACTCATTGCATCTGTTATTCCCTGGCTTTTTCACGCTGACCGGCTGGAAGATATTTTGCGCGCTCATCTTGATACCGCTGAATTTTCTTCCACTGCGCCTTTTGAGCTTCACCAGCATCATTGGCATCTTTTCGTGCTTGAGCAGTGAGTTTCAATTACCGACTGGCCTGACCAGGACGGAGTAGACACTGATACATTGGCGGTTAGTTGTGTTAATCCTGCTCCTTGATGGCTTCATCAAGCCAGATTCTCCAGGGTCCCTGATCGAGCCTGCCAAAACCTACATGTTTCCAGAGAACTGGCTGACATTGCCATTATCCTTCGGGTTGTTAATGTCGCCATGGTAAGCCATATCCCCAACAACAGTCCCTCGGCGGCGGCTGACAGTTTGCTAGGGGTGGGCACAGTGTTTTTCCAAACGTAAGTTGTATCTAGAACGGCGAGGACGCGGGCATAAGTGCTCATAGGTGTCAAGATTTACCGCGACATGAGACATCCCTATAGATACAACCAAGCACTGAAGATCTCGTTCTCCTTCACTGTAGGCCGAACCAATCACGTGGCGTGTATCAGAGGCTGACTGAGACGCAGTACATCTTGGATGCGACGACTGCCGTTGCCGGCCTTCTCATGTTTGGAGATGGTGTTCGCGACGAGATCACGTCAAATATCCTTATGGAAAGCAGCTACCCCCGTGCGCTTACAGTTTTAATGACCATGTTCATCGCTATTATCCCGCTAACGAAGATTCCTCTGAACGCCCGCCCGATCATTGCCACCATCGAAGTTTTGCTTGGGCTGCACCAGCAAACCGTTTCGGACAGCTCCGGCTTGGTGGGGCGCTCTGCTTACTTTCGAGGTCTCTTCAGGATCTTCATCCGCATTGTGACCATTGTTGCGTTCCTGATTATTGCCATTGTCTTTCCCGCATTTGATAGTATTATGGCGTTTATGGGAAGCGCTCTGTGCTTTACGATTTGCGTCACGTAAGTCTTCTTCTATTGGGGAGGGGAATCAACCAATCGGTGACTGACACCTCGCAACAACAATTAGTCTTCCACTCGCGTTCTACCTCAAACTCTTCAGCCATGAAATCTCGGCCAGGGAACGGATCGTGGTATGTGGTATCATGGCCCTCTCGACGGTATTCTCCGCTATCGGGACCGTTTGGGCATTCCTGCCCAAGAGCTTGATCGGCGCCGAGTGACAGCAGCAAAAATGGAGATTTTGTCACTTCCCGGCTGATGCCGAGATGTCGTGTCCAAATGGCACAGTGCGAGCCTTTGCGTAAAACCAGGCTGGTTTAATTGGAACACATCATCATCGCTTATCAGACTGATGTTGCAGATGGGGTGATATAATGGCTTGATATTGGAGGGAAGGGGGGGTTGCCCACAAACCAGTGCATCCAGTTTGGTAACTTTGGTTGGCTTCTAGCTTCTCGACTTGGACGATGCATAGGGATGACACGAACAACTAGCAGGTCATTGATTGGTGTTTGGCATGGTTTAACACACGCACGTTTGCAAAAATCATCACCTTGTTTCCTGCGCAGCACACGATGCCACCAGCTCGTCGAACCACAAAGCTGCCATTAATCGATAGGTCACCGCCTCATTGTGCTTCACTATAAGGTGTAAAATGCCGCAGCTCGGCATGCAGCAATGTCCACCCATGTGTCACCTCAAGATAGGGCCTGGCATGTCCGCAGTCACGGGACCACAGTTCGGACTACCTTGTCTTGTGTACCCCCTTTTCAGATTAGATTCCAGGAAAACCACTCGCACGTTATGTTGTCGGCAGTGCCTATCTCACCACTGATGGAGAGGGCTATTACACAGCACAGAGTAGTACAGTGCAGCCAGCCAGCATACCACGGTAGATTCAAAACAAAACCACGACAAGGATAACCAGTGGGTGCTCTTCAATCCCAGTTCAGAAGGTCAGGTGGTTGACCGCCTCTGTGCGCAACGTATGACAGGTCTGTTCCAAACTCCACGTTTGTGCACCCCGTCCCATCCCATCCCGTCCTGTCTTGTCTTGTGTTATCTGTGCTGTCTTGTCTTGTACGGGTATCTCCTGTCATGTCGTGTACTTCCTTGCCCATGTTTTCGGTTTGATTCCGGTTGTCTTGCCTGTCACTTAGGCTTACCAGCTAGCTGAGTCCTGTGAAGCGGATCCTGGGTCCCCGCTTAGTGTACCGGTCTTGTTATTCGGCGTAGTCCGGGCTCGGCATATCCAGTTTCATTAAAACAGATTGGCAGACAGACAGGCACAGCTTCGTCCAGTCGGCTTCGACTCTGCTGGCTCCAAGCCGTCTCAGCCGGCCACGTTTGCTCGTTCCTTGGGCATCTATCTGCTCTTGAACCCCCCCCTCCTTGCAGGATACTACTTACATGGGGATCCAGAATCGTTGGGTCATGGTCACAGCTAGGTCATGTTGGGTCACGGCTGATCACGCTAGGTCGGGCTGGTACTCACCTAGCCACACTCATGCTGCGAACTGACCTGCATGAGTTAGGTAGTTCAACACCCGAAGTTCGGTGTGACATCCCGATTCCGAATCGGCTCACACAATTGGCTTTCCCTCCGGGAATCCAAATCCGGGATCCGGTATCTGCCCAGTCAGTCAGTTTCTTGTCTTGTGTCTTCAATGGTGAGCCCCGACAGGTTGTCTCTGTTGTCTCTGTTGTCTCGGGTTGTGGTAACCGTTTCCTTCTCGTGTGGCGTTCTGGACTTGGTACCACTAGACGTATTTGATTCGTCTGTCTGATTTGTCTCGTCTTTCTTACCCGTCCTGGAGACTCGCACAATCGTACTTCCGTGACACAAACACTGCATTACAAGTTTTGCATTCCCCATTCAGTTTCGCTTCGTATCGATTCAGGACATGAGGCATATCACAAGCAGCAGAGAGAACAGTTGTTCGAGTAGGTAACTTCTGGTATTCTGTAGACGATTCCAGGGGAAATATCTAATACACAGAACGAGCTGAGCGTACATCATCATCCTCAATCGACCATGACCGTATAAACAAAACAATGCTGACCCTGCGGTTGTGACTGCCTCCTGAACAAAATTCCAATCCAATCCCACTGTCCAGTTGTACTGGGTTTCTTGTCGCGCCTCTCCCATCCCTTGATTCATTTCGTTCGTCTATACAAAAAGGAAAGCCCATGCTATGCTATGTGATCCTGCAGATGAATATCTCAGAGTCCTTGGTGGTGGGCACTGAGATTCCCGCACAGCCCGCGCAGGCCGTGGATGAGAAGAATAAAAAACGACATTAAAAAAGAAACCAGAAGGGTCAGCAAAGTCCTGCGTCAAAAGCCAACAAAACGGAAAAAAAAGAGAGATATGATCAATGGTGATGATGGATGATGATAGCCCAACTACATTTGGTGACTGGCACTCGAGAAACCCAACTCGCCTAGGAGTGAGTATCATGCCAGCCGCCAACCCATTCGACGTCGCCAAAGGTATGGCGCTTCTCCTTGCGCCAGTCAAAGTTCCAGTTCCGTTCCCGGTCGCGTCCTTTGCTGCGTGGGCACTCCTTGGTCCGATCTCTGTTGGCGTGATGGATCCACTTCCCGTTTGCCTTGTTTTGATGAGGAGGAGAGTGATTGTGTGATGACACAAGGTAGGCATTGTGAAGAGAGTTGTTGATGTCGAAAAAGCTGGTGGTTCCAAGAGACTCCGAGCCCACACCTCGCATCCGAGCTGGGCGGGGACTGACGTCTGTGGCTTGCGAGTTGCCAGTGTACGCCCGTCGCCGTTCTCCGAGAACAGCCCACTTGTCAGCATTGGAGCGTTTGGACAAGGGTGACTCGTATGTTTTTGGTTGGGGCTTGGGAGAAGGAATCTCATGGAAGAAGAAGCCATCGGCAGTGAGGTCCTCGTCAATGTTGGCGCCAAGGGCCATGTCAATAGACGGAATGTCGTGATCGGCGTGGATGGTTGCCGTCTTGGTAGCAGGGGACAGACCAAGGCGAGGGGTATTGTCGTCGTCAGCTGGGCTGGTGGCCGTCTTGCTATCGTGGCTCCAGGTTCGCGAGTTCATTACCTTCAAAGCCTGCATTTGGCGGTCTTGCTCCTCCTCTTCGATTTCCTCGTCCCACAAGTCGCTCCAGCTCTTCGAGACGCCATGATCTTTGCGGCCAAAGACAAGTGACATGGCAGACGGGTCACGAGACTTGGACATGTTGATGGGCAACGAGCCCGCCATGGGCGAAACCAGCGAGGTCCGGTGGGGACGGAAAGAGCTGGGCATGTTGAGCGACTGCATAGATGCAGCGAGGCTCGAATCGAGAATCGAAGAGATGGAAGGAGTCTGGGCACTGCCCGACAACCAGTCTGTTGTAGTACCCGACTTGGAGAAGAGATCTTCCGTGTAGCTCTCATCGTCGGGAATCGCGCTGAGCTGACGAATAAGCTTCTGAGGACTTGCCTGAAGAGCCTTGGCCCAAGGGAAGGCCCCGGTGTCAAGCTGGGGGCTTTGTACAGAAGGAGTGCGTAGAGGTTCGCGGTTCGCGCTGGCAACAACACGGCGGCTCGTCGAGCAGAAGTCATCAAGAGCTTCATCCAAAGTGGTGAAGCTGATGACGCGCTCGAGGGCCTCGCGAGCACCAACCAGGGATCGCTTGCTGGGGTCCAAGTTCATGCATTGGACGATGACCTCGTAGGTGTCCTGGGACATGGATGGGAAGACATCGAACAAAGATTGCTTGTCGCGCGAAAAGTCTAAGAACAGTGGGTCGTCTTCAGTGGGTGTCGTGAAGGGATTTCGCGAGAAGAGAATGTTCAGCAAACATATTCCGATTGCCCAAATGTCAGCCTGGGCAGGCGAGTATCCGGCACCGGCCGAATCGTACTGCTCCGGCGACATGTAGCGATCGCTGCCGACAGTGGTCTCAAAAGTCCACTTGTCGGTTGTGGCGAGCCCAAAGTCACCGAGCTTCACGGAGCCAGACTCGGTAAGGAAGATATTCTCGGGCTTGATGTCACGGTGGTAAACACCCTTGGAGTGGATGTAGGAGACAGCGTCAACAAGTTCCAGCATGAATAGTCTCACGTGCTCCGTCTCTAAGGGGCCATGACCAATCCGGATAGCCTCGTAGAGGTCGCCGCGGGGGCAAAACTCAAGGACAAGGTAGAAGTGTGCGTCTGTCTCGAAGGAGTCGATGAGGTTAACGATGTTGGGATGAGCACCAAGGCGTTTGTGAAGAACCAGCTCCTCTGATTTGTCATCGATGGCAAAGTCAAAGCCGGCTTCGTTAGCTGCCGCCTTTTTGGTCAGACACTTGATGGCCACCGTCTCATTGGAGCAGAGATCCCTCGCCATAAAGACCATGCCAAAGGAGCCATGGTTCAGAGGAGCGATGGTCTGATATCGGTCGCCGAGAACGATGCCATCAGTGAAGTTTGACCGGAGGCATTCCATTGTGAACCGAGGACTGAAGTGACGAAAAAAGGGCGGAAAATTAGGTATATCGCGAGGGTATATGGTTTCGAGCTTGGTGATACAATCTGGCTGGGTCCCCTTTTTTTCCTGTCCGCGAAAACCGGTCTATAGCGATCAATGACCTCCTATCGAGACAACTTTTCGACTTTGTACAGCGACGGAAGTGGCGGCAGACGATGAAGGGTGAAGGTCCAGAAGTGTTGTAAAGGAAAACGAGAGCGAGAGAGGATGTACAGGACCGGAGAGTGGCAAAGAAAACACACAAGTAACTCCTAATCGTTCACTGTCTGAGGCTCATGGATGGGTATTTGTGAATACTCGAAACAAAGGGAAAAGGCTCTTGCGAGTGTCGTCAAAAAACGGTCCGGCGGGCGGTCCTGAGAAAGCAAGAAAAGGTCGTTATGACATCTGAGCGATATCGAAAAGCAATAAGCGAAATTGGTGGATAGAGTCGGTAGCAGAGGTGGGCGGCGGGAAAACTGCCACGGGAGAGCCGGTGTCAGTTGGTGGTGTGACCAGTCAACTGGGAGAAGTTTTCGGATCCGACGAGTGAGGTGATGGCTGAGAGATCCGCCGACGAGCTAAGCTCACGATAGAGACGCAGCTAGCTGGAGTTGAGGTGGACGTCGGGACGGGAGAGGAAGGGTGGCCGTGGCGGGACCGGCGAGGGACGAGTGAGACCAGGTGGCAGACAGCAAACCAGAACAAGCTGCAGCTATTGGAACACCTGGTTGACTGTCGTTGAAAACATGCGGGAGTCGAGGTGTCTTGAGGGAACAGGTGGGAGAAGAGGTGACTCTTCAACCCCCCTTGTTCAACAGACGAATGTGTGACACGCAAGCTGGTGGGGACCGGTCGAGAGCACTTATGGCAACGGGATGCGGTGATGTCGGGAAAATTGCGTGACGGGTCAAGCCGTAACAATTAGAACAACAGAGCCGTATAACGTCGTCTCAGTGTGTATGTTGGGAGGACGCTGGCGATGCCTAAAGCTGCGTTGCGGGGTATGAAGAGGCTCGTCGAGGATATTCAATGCCAGTCATTCAAGGGGGGGTCGTTGTCGTCCAAGTACAGTAGCTGCTTGGTCTTTCGGGGTGACAGGGCGCAGCTGGGGCGTGAGACAGATAAGGACGTGGACGGGACTATGGTGTATTGACAACGACAGCTCACACCAATCGAATCTCCGGCGCTGGATGATGTCGCTTCTTGCAAGAGACCTTTAGTCAAAAAGGCCAAACAGAGTCGAAGAGGCTTTGTTGAGATGCGACAGCGACGCCGTGCAGAATTATACGACGGGAGAGCGGATGGCAGAGAAGAGGCGGTGGAGGAGGGTGGATGGGAGTGAAGAGGGAGAGAATGCAATCGGCCCAAGTGGTTATGGAAGACTGCAAGCACGGGGTGGAAGGCGACGGAAACGCTCACTGCGTGATTGAGAGGGCCGGGGGTCTGCCTGCCTGGCAAGCCTGGTCATCAAAGCGGGCTGAGCGAGAACACCATTCCTGGAAGGGAATAGTGCAGTCCAGGTCGAGCTGGCCAATGTGGTCACTCGCAGCTGCCACAGAAATGACAGGGGTCCGGTCGGAACGGCGACAAGAACCGCAAGAATGCACTGGGCAAGTGCCTTGAGATGCCGGCGAGCCGGGACGTGCGGCCCCCGGAAATCGCACTGTGGCCGATTCTCTCGCCCCCACAATGGGACCATGACGACGAATGGTATTTCCCGGGTGCTGCCACACAACAAAAACACACCGCTCTGCGCAGGTAACCAGCGGGACGTCCATGTACCACTCGCTAGTCCAGTCCCCAGCGCCATCTTCCATCTGCAGAACCATTTCCGGCCTCAGATATGCATCAGACGGTGGGAAACGCTGCTATCGACCGTCAGCCCGCCAAGTCTCGGCAAACGGAGTCTGGCTCCGTTCTAGCCCGCAAGTCCCCTGAGTGCATGATTAGCAGCTACACCGCTTTCTCTAGACCTTCTAGTACCCGCTAGGCTTGCCCGCATGAATAAGAGACATTGAAGTTGGGTACCGCTGCATCGCGTAGCCGGACACGACCAGGTTGCCCCATCACTTCTTGCCTTGTGTCCCGTGATTGACGGCTGTTTGTGAAGCCACGTTTGTTGTTGCTGCCCCACCCACACAACCGTCTGTCGAGTCTGTCGAGCCAAGTGTGCACCTCATGTCCAAGATCCACCTGCATCCTCGCGCCCTGTTGAGTGCTCGGGGTTTTTATTACAGCTCCACGAGGGCAATTGACGGCGCGCCAACGGGTGTATACGGAAAGCAGGGCTCCAGCGTGTTCACTGGGAAAGGGCATCGCTGCACACATTCCCTTGTGGCTGCGGAGAACGGAGCTGTGACCGGAAACTCGCTCTTTGGAACAATGATGCCAGTGCCAGCTCAGAGCAACCATGTTGTTTGTATCCCCAATTCCAGTGCGGGTGTCCTTGGTTTTACTTGGGGGCTGTTGGATCAACCGATGTCCGGCGCCATTATTGGTCCGGGTCGATATGCACTCCTGTCTGGCTGCATCTGGGCTGCCAGTTGCTCGCACGCAAATTAGCTGCTGGGCTGACCGCTGAAATAGCAATTGGCGAAGCTTCAGGTTCAATAACGCTGTCCTCAAGTCTGGCCGGCCAACATGGTGACGAGAAATGTGGGCGGTAGTTGCGCCCTTTTTTCATCCCTCTGAATTCACTTCGGAATGGTAACGAATTGGCTTCGGGCACACTTCTGAGTGGCTCCCCAACAACAGATCCTTATTAATGAAGCTTCCGCGTTCGGGTGTGCTGTCTCTCCCACGACGTTTGGTTCTGCACCTGCGGAGTGCTGCAAGTCTCCATGACCTTTGTGATTGGCCAGGTGGTGTGGGTCGCCCCACGCTTTTCCACGGTTCACCATCGAGGCATTGGCGGTGATCACTGGTTAGTGGAATGCTGGACGCCCTACAAAAGTGCAGGCCGTGAGGCCTCAAAGGGAAATCAGGGTGGCATCCAACAAGCGCGCAAGTTTGGGGCTGATGTTTCGACCAGAAAGCTTCTGGAGCTTCCGAAGCGTCATTCCATTCCTCGCAGTTCCAGCTTGATGAGAGTCGACTAGCGAACAAATAATCCCCGCGTAGTCCGTGTCCTGTGACTTCATGGTGAGACCAATGATTCGATTAAACTGCCGAGAACTAGACGTGCTTCTTGAAACAAAGAGTGAATAGAGGGGTTGAAGGGCAAACCTGGTGGCCCTCCTCTGGGAGAATCTCTTTCACCCAGATGATCATTCCACATCCATCTGGAATCGTCGCAAGCCGACAGCGGGTCGGGTTCCAACTGGGCTGTGTTACTGCCACCCATTAAAAATGGAACAAAGTTATCGAGGGCAAAGGTTGTTGGCCTGAGGCAGTGGTACGGATGTTCCACAGCAAATGCGCGTGCCAAAAACGGTTGGTTTCGGCTGAGTGAGGATTTTGAAACCTGCTCCCATTGTTGGGTCCTCCCGTGGCGCATGTTCATGCTCGCCTCGCTGGCCAGGCCGCCTTGTCCACGAAGCACATGGAGCCACCCTCCACTGTGGGGAGAGTGGGTGCGGCAGCTTGTTTGCCACCGAGTCTTCTGGTTTGTCAACGTCTCGAAACAAATTTATCTTCCGGCTTCATTGGTCCCTCCGCCCTACACAGATGGATCCAGCATCCACACTTCCATCAGATACAGTGCCGTTTAATACCAAGACTGCAGGATGGTTGCAGTCCATCATTACCGCCCGCCGCTAATTGTCGAAGCGGTCAGGTGCGATAGATTGCGTGCATCCAGGCGTCGGATTCGCTCAGGTTCCCAGACGTGTTCTGCGCGTGTCGCTGCGTCTTTCATCGCCAACCACAAAAGCCTGTGATGAGTTCATCTAGCCACACCCAGCCATCCCACCTGCTTAATCGAGCTGCAGGAGCTTCCTGGCGCTATAACACTGGAGGGAACGCGACTTAACTCGCGACGATCGAGATAGAATGCTTTGTGTAAGAATTGCAGCCGGCAGGACAATTTCCATGTCGCAGATGTCAACTTTTGTCATTGCGCGCCCTCGAAGAATGCAGGGTCTGATTGATCTGTAGTCGCCAAACTGTGGACGTGTTTTGCATTGTTTATTACCAGGTCGGACTCGGACGATCGAGCGCATTGAGAAGGCTTCTGCTGCGGGTTTCAACCCGGGGCAGCATCGCCCGGTTGAGCCCTGAAAAACGCTCCAGGAGGACCCCGAAGAATTGTCCGTTTCCACCCCGTCTTGTGTTGGCTTGAAAACAACGACACAACTCAGCCGTGTCGCGAGATCTTCCGCAGCATGAAAAGACTCAGAGGCGGCCAGGAGGCTGTGAATGTCAGTGTAGCGAGTCAATACCGGCGCTCATATCGCTGTTTCCCTCCCCTTGCGACACTATATATGTACATCTACTAATGCATTCAATTTGTGTACTTACGGTATTCACCGATGGTGATGTCAAGGTCGTCTACGTTTTGGTCGATCACCTGAGACCCTAGTCTTTGTTGGGAGAGCATAAGTGAGTGGCACGACGAGGACGAGTGGGGTTGCCCCCGAGCTGTTGGGGAAAACGACTGCCGTCGCTCTTCTAACTCAGGCTGAGAGCGTCGCTGTGGCACAGGATGTTTACCAATCACAGCGATACCGTCGCATATCTCCATCGTGCAATTGTCCAGTCGGTGAGCGTGTCGCAGAGAGCCCCGCCTCCCTTCGTGTTGTGTGTGGTTGCCGCATGAACAAAGGCAAATTTTGCCGCTGCAGGAGGGGGTAAGCTGCTTGCCACCAAGTCACGCCTGTCCTGGGCAGCCAGCTTGGACAGCGTGCAGGACACCCCAAGATTTCTTGACGGCCTCTGAGGGCGCTGGAGATTAGGATCCATGATGCGAGTCCTTGGGGCGTCTCGTCTCGTGTAGCCTCGAATGACGAGGTGGCAGGACAGCGGCGGTCGGGGCTGGACGTTAACACCACAGTGCCTTCCCATTCCCCCTTCAGCTCTCCACTCGTGAATCCACATTTGAACATGCACATCGAATGCAAGCAGTCGGCGTGCTGCAGGTGCGTCGCGTTGGTGTGGATGAAATTCAAGAGTCGCGTCTGATTGTGGATTGGCGCTCTCCTGACCGCCTTTCTCCAATTTCAGAAGTTCATCCAACCCGAACCCATCAATCACAGAGAAAGCCTTCCAGATTCGGACATTCGGCTTCTCTTAGTGCAGCTGTCGAATCGAGATTCGCGTTGGCGAAAATTTTTTATCAGAAGACAACAACCGAGAGTCGGAAAGTTCTTCACTCGGCTTGGCCTGCGCCTTCCCTTTCTGATGAACTCTTGACCGCTTGATGGTTCGCAGCCAACTGCCTCGGTTCGGCACCTACCCTAGAGTTGAGGGGAAAAAAAGATTTTGCCGTTGCGGTCTGAGCCGTAGACCCGCTTTCCATCGCAAGACCCCAGCCAATTGAGCCAAGCATATCCAACCTCCAAGGACATTGACAGACAGCAGCAATGGCATCCTCGCCGGCCAGGGCGGTGTTGCTCGACATTGGTACAGTGCCCCGTCCTTGCCTGCCCCCGACGCCTTGCATCCCCTCTGCATTGGCCTAGCCCAGGTTGCTAATAAGGATTCTTACTAGAGGGCACTGTCTGTCCCATATCATTCGTCAAAGATGCTCTTGTAAGACAGACCTTCCGCTTGAACCACTCCACTTGCACACTGCCGGACCTGCTCATAGTCGCATATGGTCAACCACTCAATGCGTGATTCCCCCCTCCTTGGTGGCCTCAATGGACAACCAACTCCCGATGTGGGTGTGATGGGGGGCGGGTGCTACGGTGTTTGCGGGAATCTAGGGCGGCTGTCGGCAGGTATTCTCACAGAACAATGAGCTAATTCAACTTTCCAGTTTCCGTTCGCCCTGGAGGCTCTCCCGGCGACCCTGGAGACTCAATGGGACAGCCCGGAGTTTGCCCGGTACAGGAGTGCTTTTCCGGCGGAACATGCCGTCTCTCCAGCTGCCCTCCTGCAGCATGTCAAGGATCTTATGAGTCGCGATGTCAAGATATCGTATCTCAAGAGTCTCCAAGGATACCTCTGGGAGACAGGATACCAGAACGGCCAGCTCAAATGCCCCCTATTCTCAGATGTGGCGCCCAAATTTGCGGAGTGGACCAGCAACGGAGTCCGCATTATCATATATTCCTCAGGCTCAGTGGCCGCCCAGAAACTCCTGTTTGCTCACACCAAGGGAGATCCCAGTGATTTGACCGGCCTTATTGCAGGCTACTTTGACATTGTCAATGCCGGGCCAAAGACGGACCCGTCAAGCTACGAGAAGATCGCGGCCACTCATTCAGACTGTCCTGTCAACGAATGGCTATTTTTGAGCGACAATGTCCAGGAGGTCGAAGCGGCAAAACAAGCCGGCATGCGAAGTTACGTTGTTGAGCGACCCGGGAACGCCCGCCTATCAGAGGTGGTGCGGAGCCAGCACAGAGTTATCAAGGCCTTCAACGAGTTGTAGCGCTAAGTTAATCATGATGGAAGCAGTTGCGTGGCTGCCCCCGAACTCCACCTGGCACTACACAATGCTACGTACCAGCCCACATACGTAATGTACACTAGACTGGCATGCATCTAGGACCACGAATATAGCATGGCTGGCTGGACATTTGATAGCAACATCAGATATTCTATGTAGAGCTGACTCCGCTTAGTTCCACAAGTGGCTTCGAAGACGCGAGCACGCTGCAGGGACGGCGACTGCGAAACGGAATTTGGGGGTGGTCTCTTGTGTCGAGAAGTCCGGTCCAAACGGATAACGGCACCAAATGGACTGTGATTGTGACAGTGATTGAGCAAAAAGACACACGCACAGGTTTGCTTGTCACCTCGTCTCTCCATCTCACTTCCCCTGACGAGGGTCCGTGTCCTCTACACTACTAGTCTTGGAGAAGCCAAAATCAGGTTCCCGATGCTAACCCCTGAAGCCCCTTTTCCCGTTCCGATAGGCTGGCAATCTCCATGTGATCGTATTCGACGGGGGCAAACTGCGTGTTGTTTCTCTCCCAAGACTTTGGAATATCTCCAAGGCTCGCTGTGGCGGGTTGCTTTCATGTCTCAGTGTGATTGGGGATGACGCTATGAACGCCAAGCTTTTCCCTCAGTGTAGCCCAAACTCTCACCCCCCTCGCTCACCCAAATGAAAGGAAATCCGGGGAAATGTGGCTACGCTACGAAGCGGGCGGAGTGCGTGCAATCCCGGCCCATCTCGCCGTCATCTGATCTTTCAACACTGTTACCAAATCCAACGTACATCACGGGAACAGCCTGCGAAACCAAAACCCGCGAGACGAAACTCCTCGGATCAGAAAAGTTTTCCGACCCGGGAATGAGGGAAATTTGATAATTTTCTCACTCTATTTCCTTTCTTCTTGGCCTGTCACCAGGCGTTGATGTGCGCT
>Ga0247763_1000398_pt1 | contig 25716 bp, 17 predicted proteins | sample UWRJL141409B4_FD_179926 | JGI IMG/M metagenome (GOLD analysis project Ga0247763, IMG submission 179926) | Plant litter microbial communities from Arlington Agricultural Research Station in Wisconsin, United States - UWRJ-L141-409B-4 | ecosystem: Environmental > Terrestrial > Plant litter >...
GGTGAACGGCGGCTCGGCTCCCGACGGGCTGTACTCGAGCTCGCTCGCGGGCGCGGGCGACATGAACGGCGACGGCTTCGATGACCTCGCGTTTGGCCTCCCGGGGGTGGGTGGCGCCTCCGGCCGCGTCTATGTGGTCTTCGGCGGCGAGGCGCTGCGCAGCACCGCGTCGATCACATTGGGCGATCCGCTGGAGGTGCCGGGGGTGGTGCTCTCACACTCGAGCGGCTCGGCCGCGTTTGGTGCGGCGGTGTCGACCGCGGGCGACGTGAACGCCGATGGCTTCGACGACCTCGTGATCGGCGCCCCCGGCGACTTCACGGGCGGCGCGGCGTTCGTGCTGCTGGGGCGCGCAAACCTGGCGACGCTGTCGATCGGCGATCTGTCGATCCAGGGCGGCGGCTTCGAGATCTCGGGCGACGCCGACTCGATCGATCTCGGCGATTCGGTCGCGGGCGGCGGTGACGTCAACGGCGACGGGCTGGACGACGTGCTCATCGGCGCGCCGGGCGCCAACGGCAACCTGGGTGAGGGCTACGTGGTGTTCGGCAAGCTCGACGACATCCAGGTGTCGATCGCCAACGTCGGGGCCGGGCTCGGTGGCTTCCTGCTGCAGGCTCCGTCGTGCTGCGGGCGCGGTGGCGAGCCGGTGTCGATGGTAGACGACGTCGATGGCGACGGGCTGAGCGACTTGCTGCTCGGGCACGTGCAGGCGAACCAGGCCTTCGTCGCGCGCGGTCGTGCGGAGACGGCGGTGGTGCCGCTCGCAGGCTCGGGGTTCGAGATCGACGGTGACGCTCTCGGCGAGGCGTTTGGGTTCTCGCTCGCAGGCGGAGGAGACGCGAACGGCGATGGCCTCGGCGACGTGCTGGTCGGCGGCAACTTCGAGCTCTCGGCAGAACAGCAGGGCGGGGCCTACCTGGTGTTTGGCAAGGCGGGCAGTGAGGCCGTCGAGGTGACCGCGCTCGAGGTCGGGCAGAACGGCGGCGTGGCCTTCTTTGGCATGGGCAGCGGCACCGACTCGACGAGCGTGGCGCACGCGGGCGACGTGGATGGCGACGGCCTCGACGACGTGCTCATCGCCGCGACCACCCCCAACGCGGGCGCCGGCAGGCTATACGCCTTCTTCGGCTGGGACGCGAGCGACGCGCTGGGCGAGCGCGAAGGCCTGCTCGCGGGCAGCTCGGGCGACGACACGCTCGAGCTCGGCGCGACGCTGCCCGTGCGCATCAAGGGCGGGCGCGGCAACGACACGCTGGTGCTCGGCGGCGCCGGCGTGGAGCTCGACTTGCGGGGGCGCACCCCGGACGTCACCGGCATCGAGCGCATCGATCTGCGCGGCACGGGCGACAACGCGCTGCTGCTCGACGACGCGAGCCTGCGGCGGCTGCCCGACAATCGCCCCAACGCGCCGTCAGGGCTGGCTCGCACGCTGGTCGTGCTCGGTGACGAGGGCGACCACGTGGTGTTCGATCGCAGCGCGTACGTGCAGAGCGGGAGCAACGCGGGGCTCGAGGTGTGGGTGAAGAGCGGGGCGGTGTATGGCCTCGAGATCTCGCCGAGCGTTCGGGGCGAGGCGCCCTGAGCGCACGGCCGCGCTCGCCGAGCACGCGAGCCCACCCCGAGGACGCAGGGCCGGCGCCGAGCCGGGCTGCGCGCGGGCTTCGGCCCGCCGCCGGATGGCTCCGCGCTTGGCGGGCGGACGGCGCGGGATTAGGAGCGCTGCGATGGCTTCTTTCCCCTCCGTCACGATCCCGGCCGGTGCAGGACACGGCTCGACCCCGGCGGCAGCTCTGACGTTTGCGCGCCTCAACGAGGTGCTGCGTCACGAGCGCTTGCCGGTCGATCGCGAGGAGGCGCGGGCCGCGCTGATCGAGAGCGCGCGCCGCAAGTCGGGGCGGCTGCCCGCCGAGTGGCTCGTGGATCAGGCGCTGTGCGTCACCGACGGGACGGACTGGGCGACCCAGCGCGCGGCGCTCGATGCGCTGCTGCGCCGGCTGAGCTTCGCGGTGCGCGACGAGCTGGCGATCGAGGAGCGGCCGGCCGCCGGCGCGGTGCTCGGGCGCTACGCGCTCGCGGGCAGGCAACGCAAGGAGGCGGCGCGGCGCGCAAAGGCCGAGCGGCGCCCCTACGACGTGGACGTGTATGGCATCGAGCCGCTCGCCGCGAGCTGCAACTGCGCCGACTTCCTGCGCTCGTCGCTCGGGCTGTGCAAGCACCTGCTCGTGGTGCTCGAGGATATCGCGCTGCGCGCCCGCAAGGCTCAGCCGAAGCCGTCTCGAGGCGCGGGTGCTCGAGACACGACCAGTCGGGATGTGGCCGGTCGAGGGGCGACCGGTCTCGCCCCGGAGAGCGCGCTCGCGCGGCCGGCGTTGCACTGGGACCCGGTGCGCGCGTGGAAGGGCAGCGGCGACCGCCTGGAGACGCTGCGCTGGAGCCCGGGAGGCTCGAACGGCCAAAGCGGCTCCGATCGCGGCAGCAAGGCCAGCGGCAAGGCCTCGCGCAAGGTCGGATCCGGGAGCGGAGCCGCGCAGGGGGCGACTGTCACGCACGAGCTGTCTTTGGCGCTCGCTGCCGGCAAGCCCTCGGCAGCCGTGCTCGATCGGCGCGAAGCGCGCGCCGCGCTGGTCGCCGAGCTGCTCGAGCGCTACGACACCGCGAGCGCGGAGCCGGCGGCGCTGGCCGTGCTGCGCGACGAACACGATCGCCTCGCGCGCGAGCGAGCGGGCCAGGCCGCTGCGGCGCAGGCCCTCCGCCACCTGAAGACGCTGCTGCGCAAGCTCTATCCCTACCAGCGCGAGGGCGTCGAGCGCTTCCTCGAGCGCCAGCGCCTCTTGCTCGCCGACGACATGGGCCTCGGCAAGACCACGCAGGCCATCGCCGCTTGCCATGCGCTGTATTGCTCGGAGCAGATCGAGCGCGGCCTGCTGATCGTTCCCGCCCCGCTCAAGGACCAGTGGGTGCGCGAGTGGCAAGCCACCACCGACCGCGTGCCGATCACCGCCGTCGACGGCTCCGCCGAGCAGCGCACGCGGCTTTTCACTCAGACCAAGCGCGGCTTCCTGGTGATGAACTACGAGCAACTGCTGCGCGACCTGCCCGCGGTGCGCCGCTTCGCGCCCTCGCTCGTCGTCCTCGACGAGGCGCAGCGCATCAAGAACTGGGCGACCAAATCGAGCGCCTACGTGATGAGCCTCGAGCCCGAGTGGCGCCTCGTGCTCACCGGCACGCCGCTCGAGAACCGCCTCGAGGAGCTCGCCACCCTGCTCGACTGGGTCGACGACACCGCGCTCGCGCCCAAGTGGCGGCTCGCCCCCTGGCACACCGCCTGGGACAGCGAGAGCGGCAGCCAGCGCGTCGGCGCCCGGCATCTCGATACGCTCCGCGAGCGCCTCGAGCCCTGCCTCGTGCGGCGCGTGCGGCGCGACGTCCTCAGCCAGCTGCCGCCGCGCAGCGACATGCGCGTGCCCGTCGAGCTGACGGGCCCTCAGCGCGAAGAGCACGACGCGCGCACCGTACCCATCGCCCGCCTGCTCCAGATCGGTCGCCGCCGCCCGCTGCGCCAGCCCGAGTTCCTCCAGCTCATGCAGCTGCTCGCGCAGCAGCGCATCATCTCCAACGGCATGGCCCTGCTCCGCTTCGACGACGTCTGGCCCCTCTACAGCCAGGCCAGGGCCGACGAGGCCGTGCTCGCCAGCACCTCCTCCCCCAAGCTCATCGAGCTGCGCCGCATCCTGCGCCAGCTCGTCGTCGAGCAGGGGCGCAAGGTCGTGGTCTTCAGCCAGTGGCGCCGCATGCTGCGCCTCGCCGAGTGGGCGGTGCGCGACGTGCTCGCCGACGCCGGCCTCTCGTCGGTGTTCTTCACCGGCGAAGAGAGCCAGCGCCTGCGCACCCAGAACGTCGCCGCCTTCCACGAAGAGCCCGCCGTGCGGGTCATGTTCCTCAGCGACGCCGGCGGCGTCGGGCTCAATTTACAGCGCGCGGCCAACGCCTGCATCAACCTCGAGCTGCCCTGGAACCCCGCCGTGCTCGAGCAGCGCATCGGGCGCATCTACCGCCTCGGGCAGACCGACCCCATCGACGTCTTCAACCTCGTCACCGAGCACGGCATCGAGGCGCGCATCGCCGGGCTCGTGGGCAACAAGCAGGCGCTCTTCTCCGGCTTGTTCGACGGCACGACCGACGCCGTGCGCTTCGATGGCCCTTCCAGCTTCACCGCAGACATCGAGCGGCTGATCGAGCCCATCGCGGTGCCGGAGGGCAGCTCCGGGGACGATGCCGGGGACGATGGCAGCGAGGATTCCAGCGACGATGACGGCGAGGACACGTCCGATGCATCCGCACCGGCGGTCGCGGCGTCCGAGCGCTCGCTGGAAGCTCCTCTCGCGGCGAGCGCCGAACCTCTCCCAGCGAGCGCCGAACCTCTCCCGCCGCGCGCCGAACCTCTCCCGCCGAGCACCGGGTCTGCGCCGAGCACCGGCGCTACCGCGCCGGGTCCGACACCCGACAGCGGAGACGAGGGAACCCCGCCGCCGCTCGCGATGGCCCAGCTGTTCGAGAAGATCTCCGTCACGCGCACGCCCGACGGCGGCTTGCGCATCGAAGCGCCGCCGAGCGCCGCCGCCGAGCTGAGCCAGCTGCTCGCGGGGCTCGCGGATCTGCTGCGGCGCGCGAGCGACACGAACGCGCAGTGACGCCCGCGAGCGCTCGCTCGGGTCGCCCCGTGAGGTGGCCTCGATGGCCCCTCACGGCGACACGCGCGAGCTATGCGCAGGGAATGATGGTCTCGCAGCTGACGAACACGTCGAGGCCGACCTCGCCGATGCAGGTGTCCTGTCCGGGTCCACCGTCCATCGTATCCAATTGACCATCGCAGCCGCCGTGCAATGTATCGGCGCCCAGGTCTCCGCCGCCGTCCAGCGTATCGGCGCCTGGCCCTCCGAAGATGGCGTCGTCGTTGATGCTGCCGTCGAGCGTATCGGCACCGGGGCCGCCCAGCATCACGTCGTCACCACCACCACCGTTGAGGGTGTCGTCGCCGGCGCCGCCGCTGACGAGGTCGACGCCGCCGGCGGCAGAAATCTCGTCATCACAGCCAGCGCCGCCCAGAATGTCCTCGTTGGGCGTGCCGGTGATATCGTCGGACCCTGCGGTGCCCAGGAACAGGTCGATCGGGCCAACGACGGCGCCCGCAGCGCACAGTGCTTGTTCCAGTTGTTCGAGCTCGGCCTCGTCTCCGCTCTCGACCCGCTGAACCAGGGCGGAATCACCGCTTTCGGTGGGCAGACTCGGATCTGCTTCGCCGCCATCGGCAGCTGCGCAGCCGAGCGCGCCGAATACAGACAGCGCCGCGCCGAGGGCGAGCGTAGAGATCAGCTTGGGATGACCAGATTGAATGAACATGATGAGTCTCCTCTGTTCGCGTACGCATGACCGTGTTGGTCGGCACGACGCGGTGTCTGTCGACTCATGCCCAGAACGCCCGAAGAGGATCGCGGCCTCGCGCTCCTGGTGAGGATTCACGCATGGGGCGGCGTGGCGCTGCCCTGCTCGAGGGGCGCGCCAGCGGTCAGCGTCCTCAGCCCACGACCAGCGGCTCACCACCCGGCCGAGGCGGCGCGCAAAACGGCGGCGCGCAAAACGGCGGCGCGCAAACGGCGCCCACGAACGGCCCGGCGCTCGCTCGCGGCTCTCCCGTCACCCGGAGCGTCGCTCCGAGCCACACTCGGACGACACGGAAGCTCGAAGTCGCTGCAAACGGCACGCAGATGCAACGACGCCCCGGTGAAACATTCTGCGCGACAGACCGTTCGTTTCGCTCCGATGGGGATCGGGGGGGCTCGGGGCTCCGCAGATGGTGCAACGCGCGCTGCGCACTACCGGTTGCGGGTTGCAAGGTGAGCCGACAGCCTGCGAGAACGCTCGGCATGAGCATTCACATCAAACGGCGTGACGGCGCTTCGTCGCTCGCGGCGTTCAGTCTCGATTGGGTTTTGTCGCGGGGCTCGAGCGCGGCTGGTTCGGCGCAGCCATCGCGCGTCGCCGGGCGGGCACCATCGCGCAGCGGCCGAGCCCGTGCGAGCGTCGTGGCTCCGGGCGCGCTGCTCGTCGCCAGCGTCGCCAGCGTGGCTTGCGGCGGAAGCACCGACACGACCGAGGTCGAGGTGTTGAGCAGCGCGCTGACCGAGGGCGCCGAGTTCGTGTCCGTGCGCAAGGCGCTGACGGATGGAGAAGTGTCCACCTCGGCCGAGGCCGAGGCCGCGGCTTCTTCGGCGGGCGTCGGTCCCGACGTCGTCGGCTCGCCCGAGGCGAGCGGCGACTTCTACATCGCGATCAAGAAGAGCTCGCTCGCCGAGCGCTGGTTCCTGTCCGCGTACATGAAGCAGTTCTATCCGGACTTTGGTCAGGGTTCGTTCGGCTACACCCTCGGCACCCGCGTGGTCTCGTTCGCTACGCAGAACGATCAGCTGTACGTGTTCGATGCGTCCGAGCAGTTCGAGTTCTCCGCCCTCTCGGATCCGGCCATCCTGGTGGAGGCTTATCCGATCGTGCAGCGGCCGGAGTTCGATCGTTTGCCGGGCGCGAGCGACTACATCCTGTTCGATCCCGCGCGCGGCTTGAACGAGTTTTCCGTCACCGGCAACGTGTACGCCGATCCGATCCTGACCGGCAGCGTGCCGCTCGATGTGGGCGCTTCGTTCATGCAAAACTTCCGCGTCCTGGCGGACGGCGCCGCGTTCGAGCAGGTGTTCACCGGGATCGACGCGGGGCTCGACACGGCGCCTCCGTCCAGCGTCTGGGGCACGCTCGGCGTCGCGCTGCGGCACTACGCGGTGGGCGAGGGCTTCGTACCGAGCGAGACGCCCGAGGCACCCTTCTTCTTTCAGAGCCCGCCGCGCAGCCTGCCTGACTCGGGCGGAGAGCTCGCCAGCAACCCGGAGCACTGGAACATCTACCCTGGGATGGAACCGATCGAGGTGGCCATCACCGCAGGCGCCCTGCGCGCGCAGGCAGACTTCCCGGACGTGGACGTGCTCGGCGCGTTCGAGCGGGGCGTGGAGAGCTGGAACGAGGTCTTCGGGTTCGAGGCGCTGCGCGCCGTGCAGGTCGAGGACGACCGCGTGCCCGACGAAGACGACAACGTGGTGCTGGTCGACTACCCCGGCGTCGGCGCGGGCTTCGCGTTCGCCAACTGGCGCGACAACCCCGACAACGGCGAGATCCGGGGCGGCAGCGTCTACTTCTCCGGAGTCTTCTTCAGCATCGTCGAGCGATTGCAGCAGGAAGCCGCGCCGCCGGCGGAGGCGATCGCTTCGCTCGAGCCCGTCGCGCCGCAGCCGGCCGCGCCTCGGCTGGCCTGGGGCGGCATGCCGGAGCAAGAGCCGCGCTGCTTCTACCCGGTGCCCGAGCGGCGCACGACGTCAGCGGCGAGCTCCGCGATCGATCTCGCGACGCTCACGCCCGCCGAGCAAGCGTCTCGGTTCATCCAGCACGTCATCCTTCACGAGGTCGGGCACATGCTCGGCCTGCGGCACAACTTCAAGGGCTCGCTCGTGCCGCCCAGCTCGTCGGTCATGGATTATCTCGACGACTTGACCGACGCCATCCAGGCGCCCACGCCGCAGGCGTACGATCGGGATGCGATCCGCTTCCTTTACGGCCTGTCGACGGAGCCGCCGGCGCAGCCCTTCTGCACCGATGACGCCGTGTCGGTCGATCCGAACTGCGCGCTCTTCGATTCGCAGGCTGAGCCCCTCACCGAGTGGTGGCAGCCGCTCTACGCGGAATCGGCCGAGGTGATCATCAGCGTGGGCTTGCCGGCGGAGCTGCTCGACCTCGTGGGCCTGGGCTCGGTCCTCGGCTACGCGAGAGACCCCGGGTTCCTGGTGGAGTCGAGCCAGCGCGTGTCGGCGCTGAACATCGCGCTCGGCCCTGCCGCGGTGCCGATCGCGCCGGAGCGTCTCGAAAACACCACGGCCGTTCAGACCACCAACGCGGTCGCCGAGTTCGTGCTGCGGCGCGCGGTGCTCGATCCGCCCGAGCTGCGTGGCTTCATCGCGGCCGACATCTCGGACCCGGAGGTCATCGCCATTCTGGCAGACCAGGCCGGGCGCATGCTGGCGAACGAAGACGGCATCCGCAGCTACGAGCTGCGCCGCACGGCCGTCGACGTGCTGAAGCGCTTGCAGGTAGAGCCCGCGCTGCTCGCGCTCCGCAGCGCGCGCGACGCGATCCGAGCGCGGCTCGACGCGGCGGGCGTACCGACGTCCGAGGTGCCCGTCGCCGAAGACCTGCTGGCGCGCATCGAGCTCGCGCTCGCGCCCTACTTCGACTGACGGCTTCGTCCCGCCATCGAACCACCTGCCCCGGCAGCGCCGCCCCGCGGGCGAGGCGGCGCGACGGGTGGTTCGAGCGGCGGCGCCTCGCCGCCGGCGAGGCCCATCAAAGCGGGGGGCAGCTGCCCTGCAGCTCGAGCCCTTCCACCCGGATCTGCTGCGCCTCGATGCGCGGCTCAGCCACCGGATAAAGTGCCGGATCGTCTGCCGGAAGGGTGAGCGCCACGTCGAGCGAGGCACGGAGCGGCTGGGCCCCCGGCGCGAACTCGAAGCTCACCTCGCCCGAGGCCGTCGTGTAGTAGTTCGGCTGCGAACCCGCCACCGGCTGGCGATCGGGGGTGCAGGCGAAGGCCACCATGTCGTCCACCGTCCACCGCGGCGGGAGAGACAGGTTCGAGAGATCGAAGGCGTTCGCTGCTTCGTCGGTCGACACCAGCGTGAGGTCGGTGCAGATGCCGAGCGCCTCGTCGCGCTGGAAGATGAAGACGCGGTCGTAGCCGCCGATGTAGTGGCAGCCTTCGACGGAGATTGACGCAGGCGGGGCCTCCGCGGGCGCATCGGGGGGCGTAGAGGACGGCGCGGGCGGCGCCTCCGAAGGCGACGGGTCGGGCCCTCCCATTGGTGCGGGCTCTCCCATCGCCGGCGGGGCGGGCGCATCGGGGGTCGCGCCAGCGCCCGAGGGACTCGCGGGGGGCGCGGCGTCGACCGGCGACGACCCCTCCGAGGGCGCCGCTGGGCTCGCTGGCGTCGGCGCGCCGGGCGCGGGCTGCCCCGAGGTGACCGACGAGGTGCCGCCGGAGGGGTCGCGCGCCGCGCCGCCGCAACCCACCTGGAGTGAGGTGGCCAGCGCGATCGCCGCCAGTGGCCACACCCTTCGATCGACCCCGCTCCGCTCCTCGCCAACGGCCATGGTCAGAAGCTTGGCCGATGACAGGGCCGGCGGCCAGCGCGCCCCCTCGAAATGAGCGCAACCTGAACAGATGCGGCACGGATAGCCCATCCCCCGCAGCCATTGTGTTCGGCAGCCACTTTTCGGCAGCCATTGTTCGGCAGCGCGAACAGTCCGTCGCGCCGGCGGCGGCTACTCCGGTCGAGCCCGTCGCGGCAGGTTGCCAGAGAGCGGTGCATGGCGCCGCCGACAACCTACCGGAGCACCATCATGACCTCGAACATCGATCTCGCGACCGCCACCCATCCCACCAACGCCACCGCCGCCAATGGCAACGCCGTCAGCGCCGTCAGCGCCGTGAAGGCGGCGAGCCTTCCGGGCCCGGTCGGCGCTTCACCCGCCGAGCCCGAATTCATCGAGCGCGACGAGCTGCGCCTGCGCCTCGATCGCGGCGAGCCGGTCGTGGTGCTCGAGGCGCTCCCCGAGCGCTATTATCGCAAGGCACACTTGCCGGGCGCGCTCCTGATGCCACACGATCGGGTGGACGAGCTGGCCGCGTCGCTCATCCCGTCGCTGGCGTCGGCGGTGGTCGTCTACTGCGCGAGCGAGACGTGCCGCAACTCCGACCAGGCAGCGGTCGCGCTGCAGCGGCTGGGCTATCGGAACGTGCGCGTGTATCGCGGCGGCAAGGCGGACTGGCAAGCTGCGGGGTTGCCCGTCGCCGGGGGATGAGGCCAGACCTCGAGCGATGGCCCAGCTCCGCCCTCGGGGCAGCGGTTGGGGGGGCCTTCCGCAGGGCCATCGCTGCGCGCCGAGGGGGGCCAGGCGGCGCGAGCCCGTCGCGCTCGTCGAGTTCCCCGGGGCTCGCCCGAGCGTCGAGCGCAGGCGCACGCGCCCCGCCGCTCGATCGTGCCCTCAGAGCTCGAGCCCGAGCGTGTGAGCCAGGAAGGAATAGAGCCGCGCCTCCTCGTCGATCGCCTGCCCGGTCGTGCTCCCGCCCTGGTGGCCCGAGTCGGTGTCGACGTGCAACAGGATCGGCGCGTCACCCGCCTGCGCCGCCTGCAGCGCGGCCACGAGCTTGTACGAATGCAGCGGCGCCACCCGCACGTCGTGATCGCCCGTGAGCACCAGCGTCGCCGGATAGCGCGTGTTCGGGCGTGCGTTGTGCACCGGCGAGTAGGCGAGCAGCGCCCGGAACTCGCTCTCGACTCCGGGCGAGCCAAACTCGCCTTGCCAGCCGGCGCCCTGCCCGAAGAGCGGAAAGCGCAGCATGTCGAACACGCCGACGACGGGCACGACCGCGGCGAACAGCTCCGGCCGTTGCATCGCCGCCGTCGCCACCAGGAGCCCACCCGCCGACGCGCCCGAGATGCCGAGGCGTGCTGGCGACGTGTAGCGCTCGGCGGCGAGCCACTCGGCGGCGGCGATGAAGTCATCGAACGACACCTGCCGCTTCTCGCGCCGCGCCGCCTCTTGCCAGGCCCTGCCGTATTCGCCCCCACCCCGGATGTTGGCGAGCGCGAACACGCCGCCGCGCTCGAGCCAGGCCACCAGCGCCGGATTGTACGATGGCATCCACGCGACACCGCCCGCGCCATAGGCCGTGAGCAGCGTCGGGTTCTGGCCGTCGAGCTTCAGGTCGCGGCGCGACACCACGAACATCGGCACCCGGGTGCCATCGCGGCCCGGATAGAACACTTGGCGCGTCGTAAACTGGCCTGGCTCGACGCCGCCCGAAGCCGCCTTCCACACCCGGCTCTCGCCGCTCGCCAGGCGATAGCGATAGACGGTGCGCGGCCGGGTGAAGCTGCTGAAGGCGTAGTACGTCTCTTCGGAGCCGGGCTCGCCCTCGAAGCCCCTCACGTTGCCGAGGCCCGGCAGCGGGATGTCGCGCAGCAGCTTGCCCGTCAGATCATACGCGCTCACCACGGCGTGCACGTCGTGCAGGCGCGTGACGATCAGCTGGCGACCGACGAGCCGCGCCCCCGAGATCGGATCGTGCCCCTCCGGGATGACCTCGCGCCAGCGCTCGCGCTCCGGCGTGCGCGTGTCGATGGCCACCACCCGTCGCTGCGGCGCCTCCAGATCCGTGAGCAGATAGAAGACGGGGCCCTCGTTGCCGAGAAACACGAACTCCGCCCCGAACCGATCGATGAGCGGCACCACTGTGCCGGTATCTCTCGTGCCGGTATCTCCTTTGCCGCCCTCCCCTCGAGCACCGGACCCGAGATCCAGATACGCGATCTGCTCCTCGTTCCGATCGCCCACCTGCCCGTCGCCGATGGTGAGCACCAGGTAGCGCCCGTCCGCCGTCACGCTCGGCGCAAACTGCCAGGTGGGCTGATCCGGGCGCGCGTAGACCACCCGGTCCAGCGTGTTCGGGGCCCCGAGCCGATGCACGTAGACGGCGTTGCCGTGGTCGAGCTGCGTGAGCTCTTGCCCCGGCGGCGGGGTCGGGAAGCGGCTGTAGAACAGAGCCCGCGCGCCAGGCGCGAACGCCGGCGGGTAATACTTGATCGACTGCAAGCGATCGCCCAGGTCTGCGCCGCTCTCGACGGAGCGCACGCGCCACTCCTCCCAGTCACCGCCCGCGATCGAAAGCCCATACGCCACATGCTCGCCCGCGTCGCTCGCGACAAACCCGACGTAGCCGAGGCTCCCGTCGCTGGCGATGCTGTCGGCGTCGAGCAGCAGCCGCCCGGGCTCGTCGAGCGACCCCGCCGTGAGCAGCTGCCACTGCGCGTGCTTGCCATCGTTGTAGTTCCAGAACGCGCGCGAGCCGCGCCGCAGCGGCAGGCTGAAGCGCTCTTCGACCGTCAGCGCCGCGAGCCGCGCCATCAGCCGCGGCATGCCCTCGATGCGCCCGAGGTACGCCTGACTGAGCCGGTTCTGCGCCGCGACCCACTCGCGCGTCTCCGCCGAGCCCATGTCCTCGAGCCAGCGGTACGGATCCGGCACCTTCACGCCATGGTAGTCGTCGACCACGTCGACCCGCCGCGCAACGGGAGGAGCGTCCGCCCGTCGCGACGCGGGCGTCGCGCCGTCGGCGGCCGCGGCGGCGCTCGCGGGCTCGGGAGCGTGAGCGGGCGCGCACGCCGCCAGCCAGACACCGACCGCCAGCGCGCGACCCGATCCGTCCATGCCGCGAGCATACGCCGCGCGGCGCGCGCCGCCCACCGGAGCCTTCAGCGCCGAGCTCGGCAAGGGCTCCCCGGCCCCACCGGAAGCATCAAGGCACGACGAGCCGACCGATGACCTCCACCCGCTCGCCGGCGCGCGTACGCACCAGCACCCCTTCCGCCGTCGCGGGGTGCACGTCGGTGAGGGCCGCGATCGTCACTCCGTGCGACACCAGCACGGCCACCTCGCCTGGCTTCAGCTGCGCCACGAAGTGCAGCACCTCGGCCACGTGCGCGGGATCGAGCTCGCGGTCGAAGATGTTGCCGAGCGCGGCCCAATCTTCGGATCGACCGAACGCGAGCTTCGCCGTGTCGCGACAGCGGCACCACGGCGAGTTGCGCACGCGCCCCGGCTTGATACCGTTCGCCGTGAACCACTGCCCCACACGCTGGGAGTGCGCGCGCCCCGCGTCGTCGAGGTTGCGCTGTGTCGCGCAGTCGCCCAGTCGATAGCCGGGCGGGTCGCCCGCGCCCGCGGTGGTACGGGCGTGCCGCATGAGCAAGGCGAGGCCGCCCGTGCGCAGAGCGGCGAGTGGCTCGGATGAGGCCCCCAGGCTCACCAGGCCGCCGAGGCCCGCGAGGGCGCCCAGCACGGTGCGCCGCGGCATGATTCGCGAAGACATGCCCCCCTCTAGCACTCACCCGCGCCGGGGACGCCTGAATCCCACGCCGTCGCGCGCCGCCCCGCCTCCCGAGCGCGAGCCGTGCGCGCTGGCGCCGGGCCCGGCACCGCAAACCCGCGTCAGACCTCGGCAAGATTGCCGCTCGCCATCCAGGGCGCGCAACGGAAGACCATGGCGGCTCGGCTCGTGACCTGCAGCTTCGTGAACATGCGACGCAGGTGGGCGCAGACCGTCCATTCGCTGATGTTCAGGCGTGCCGCGATCTCCTTGTTGAGCATGCCTCGGGCCACGAGCGCCGCGATCTGCAGCTCGCGCGCCGTGAGCACGTCGGCGATCGAAGGCTCGCACTCGGCGCGGTCACACACGACCACATAGGCGCCCGTGCCCACGTTGAACCGGGCGAGCTCCTCGCCGCGAGGCTCCGCGAGCGCCGCATCGGCGTCGATGCGGACGATCCGCACGCGGCAGTCGTCGATGCGTAGCTCGGCAAGCGTTCCTTCCATGGTCTGGCAAACCTCCGCAGATGGCGTCCCCGCGCCAGGGCCCACGCCCTCCTGCACGGCGAGCGCCTCCCCCGATCTCGAAGCGAGCTCTCTCCCCCGAACACCGCTCGCCCGATGAAGGTTAGACGACCTGAGGACGCGCGCGTCGCGCGGTGTTCCTCGGGTTGTGGGGCAGCAGCGACGCGGTCGCGTTCGAGCGAGAGATGGATCCGGCGAGCGGCCGTCGCTGGATGAGAGGCCGGGGCTCGCGCACCTCGAAGAGCGCCGCCAGGTTGGCGCGGGGGTCCCGCGTGAGACGGAAGGCGTCTGCGCTGCCGGTGAGCAGCGGTGTGACGCCGGGACCGTGCCCGCTCACCGTGCTGTCGCCGTGCACGATGATACCGATCGTCATGCGGCCGTCGCGCAGCGACGGCCCGTGCCGATTGTCGGCGCCGGCGATCGCGACCAGATCGCCGAAGCGCAGGCTGCCGAGGGCGTAGCGCTCGCGAGCTCCCGCGTCGCTGAGCTGGATGTCGTAGTCGCCACGCCAGGCCGTGTTCTTGCCGAGACCAGAGCCCATCAGATACGCGGGCACGACGTGCGTCACCGGCACGACCAGCCTGCCGTGCACCCGCGTCAGCCGCCAGCGCTCGAGCAGCTCCGGCGAGCTGTTCATGCAGACGAGCTCGGGGAAGTCGCGCAGGCGCAGGCCGAGGCCGTGGCTGATGATCTGCACGCGATCTCCGATGCGCAGTCGCACGAGCACGCGACCCGGGAAATCGACCAGCACGTGGTTGACCCCACCGTGCTTCCCCGTCACGAGCCCGGTGGCGCCACGGCACGGCCCGCTGACGACGCGCGCGCGATTGCCGACGCAGGCGTAGGTGATCAGCGCGTTGTTGGGTCCGTTGCGCGGGCCGACGATCTCGCGGCCGTTGTTGTGGAGCGCGACGCCGGGCTCGGTGTGGTCGCTGGCGAGCCCCACGCAGCGGTCACCGATGCGCTGATTGAGCGTGATGCCGCCCGTGCCGGGGAGCACGCGGGAGACGCCGTCGCGCCCGACACGGTAGGGGTTGGCGGGCGCCACGGGGTGCGCGATCTGTCCCTCGACGGAGGTCATCACCAGCCGGTCGAGATTCATGCTGAGGCTCATCGGCGTCTTCCTCGGCGCGGCGCCCGCGGCGCCGTCGCGCGTTCAGAGCTCGCACCAGTACAGGTGCAGGTCGCCATCGGGCGACAGTGACAGGTCTTCGAAGGCGGCCCCCTCGTCGAGCTCGCCGAGCGCGGGCGAGTCGTCGCGCCATGCGCTGAGCACGGAGGGCGCGTAGGCGTAGACGAGCGCGAGGCGCAGGCCGCTCCACAACATGGGCGCGCAGTGCGCGGTGAGCAGCGCGTCGTGCCAGTCCGCGCGCAAGCGCGCCGCCCATTCGTCGCGCACGCCGCGGCAACCGGCGGCCCCCTGCGGCAACCATTCCAGCAGACCCGGCAGCTGCCCGCCGTCGAGCGCGGCGAGCACGGGCACGCCGCCGAGCGCCATGCTCAGCGCGAGCGCATCGCGCCGAGCGCTCTCGAGGGGCGTCGACGGGTGCAGCCGCTCGTCGAGCGATCGGACGAGGCGCTCGTGCGCCTGGTGCACGGCCGCGGGCGTGCCCTCGGGCAAGAGCGACTCGGAGAGCCCGTCACCCAGCCAGAACAGCTCGAGCCCAGCGAGATCGGTCGTGACGCGCAGGCGCTCCCAGGTGCGCAGCGTCCGCCCGAGGCTGGCGAGATCGGCGGGGGGCCGCGAGGGCTCCCCACCGGCGGCGAGCGGCTGCCCCGGCGCGGCCCTGGGCTGGGCCTCACCCGCGCTCTCGCTGAGCAGCGCCGCGGGGTGACGACAATAGAAGTAGCTGTTGTCGAGGATGTGCCACAGCTCGCGCACGATCCACAGCTCCGCCTGCCGCGACAGGCGCTGCACCAGCGCCGGGCCCGCCACGCCCAGGCACAAGCCGGGGTCGAGCACGGCCCGCGACCGGCGCGATCGCGGGCTGACGTGTGACGGCTTGAACAGACCCACCTCGAAGATCTCCCACGCTCAGGCGGCAGCGCCCGACCGCAGCACGTTCTGGAGCTTGGCCGTGACCCCGGTGAAGTTCTGCCCCTCCGGCGTCATGCGATAGGCAGCGATCCAGGCCTCCGAGTGCGAGCCCATGGGGCGCACCGTCGACTGGAACAGGACGGGGTCGACGGCCGTCTTGAAGTCGTTGTCGGCGATGAACTGCAGGATGCGCCGCCCGCTCTCGGCCATCTTGGCGCGCTGCGAGGGCTCGGAGACGCCGCCGAGGTAACGGTTCGAGACCTGCTCGAGCACGTCCCACTTGGTGTTCGCGTCGAACGATTTTTTGATGTCGGGGCTGTCGAGCAAGGTCAGGATGGTTCGCAGGTGGTGCCCCGTCTCCATCGTGAGCGCGAAGATGTTGCCGTAGGTGGAGCGATCGAGCGCATAGCGCAGGTCGAGGCCGATGCGCTGCACGGTGCCGATCGATCCGAACGGGCGCTGCTCGATCATCGGGCCACCGCGGATCACCTCGCCGATCAGCAGGTCGCGAAAGTACTGTGAGAGGGCGACCATGAAGCCGACGAGCTGGCGGTGAAAGTTGCGGTTGACCACCGCCCCCGCGGGAGCCTCGGCGCCGCCGTAGTTGAAGGCGCGCCGGTAGGCGAGCATGCGCTGGCGCAGCGTGTAGCGCAGCGGCTGCCACTTCTCGAGCAAGTAGAGGCCGCGCGCGCCGGGCCCGCGCTGGATGCGCAGCTTGCCGAGGCGGAACAGGCGCAGCAGCACCTCGACCACCTGGAAGATCTTCATGCGCTCGTGCTGGTAGATGTAATAGAGCTCGGCGGCGGCGTGCAGCTGGCTCGGCACGACCGACTCGTCGAAGTCGGGCGTGATGTGCGGATACGAGAGCTTCTCGAAATCCACCGGGCCGTTGGCGCCAAAGCCCACCATGTCGAGGAAGCCGTCTCCGCTCGTGCCGTTGGCGGCGCCCTTCAAGAGCTCGGAGAAGCGCGTCTCGAAGTGCTGCTCGTAGTTCTGGCGTTGCTCGGGCGGTAGGTTTCCGAGCTGCTCGCGGAGGAATGTCTCCCAGAGGCGTTGGATGGTTTCGGTCGTCTTGACACTCATGATGAGAACCTCGACAAAGGGTTTGGGTCAGGTCGGCGGTGTGTGGGGGCGTCAGGATTTCTTGGGTTTCGGGGCGCCGCCCGTGGGCTCGGCGGGCTCGCACAGCTGCTTCTTGAGGTCGTCGACGCAGGCTTTGATGCCGCTGATGTCGTTCACGAGGGCACAGACATCGCGCTTGATGGTCGCGATGTCGGGCTCCAGAGCGGCAACCTTGCACTTCAGCTGCTCCAGCTCTGTCTGGATGGTCGCCGCCGCGTTTCGCACCTCGATGGACGCGCCAACGATCTGGGCACCAACGCAGTCGACGCGCTCACCGAGCTTGGCTCCCACGGAGTCGTTCAACGTACCGAGCCCAGCGACGAGCCCGTTGACCTTGCCGTTCAGGTCAACGGTCACGTCTGTTTTCAGCCCGCTGAGGTCCTGCGTGAGCAAGCTGACTTGCCCCTGTAGATCGACACCCACGAGCGTCTTCAAACCGCCGAGCTCGCCGGCGATCTTGGTGACGCGCCCCGTCAGATCGTCACCCACTGACGTCTTCAGTTGGTTGAGCTCGCTGGCAACGGGCCTGACGTCGCTGCCAACGGTTCCAATATCGCGTTGAAGCTTCCCCGTCCCTTCAACCACCTCCTTCCCGACGCTCGCCGTTGCCTCATTGACGGTCTGCGTCAGCGACGCCTGAACGTCTTGGATCTTCCTGGCCAGGCGCTCTTCGATCTCGGTACCGAAGAACCGCCGATGAAAGGCAGTTTGCGGGCCTGTGTTTGTTGCTGGAGCGACGACCGTTCCGGTGAGGGTGTCGGCCGCTGGCGGGATGCTGGAAGGCGAGGCGCTGCGGAACGAGTCGAGGTGCGTTGGAGTGATGGCCATGATTTTCTCCTTCTGACGAGGTCGGGCTGCGAGCTCAGAGGCGCCCGAAGCCGTCGGGCAGCACGTCGTTCACGAGGCCGTCCATGGCGGTCTCGATGTGCGGCGGGATGTGGATGATGGTGGGCGCGGTGTCGACGCCGAGCTCGGGACGGTGAACGAACACGACTCGGTTGCCGCCGTTGGGGCCCAGTGTAAACGGCTGTAGAGCCCCTTGAGGCGTGTCGACGTTGTCCCGGTTGGAAGCGAGGAAGCGGCCTTGCAGGTTCAACGCCAGCGCGTTACCGAACAGCGCCCGCAGCGTCTGGCTCACCACGTCCTGCGAGACGCAGCTCTGCACGAGGCCCTGCAGCAGCGTGAGCCACTTTTGCTCCAGGCTGAAGTGCAGACCGATCTCGTCGCTGCGCGACTCGATGTTGCGCTGGCTGCGGAACTCGGTGAATGTGGTCAGCTCGCTGAAGTTGCGGGGCGGTCTGGCTGGCTGAGGATTGAAATCGGTCGCGTTGGAGAACGGCGCCAGCGAGTCGACCAGCGAGATCAGGACCGGCTCGAGATCGGGCGCGAGCTGCTCGATCAGCGTCGGACGGGTCGTCGTCGCGTTGCCCGGCAGCGCCAGCGCCGCCATGATCGTGTAGGCATAAGCCGAGGCCCTGCACTCGGGCCTGCCGAAATCCGTGTTGCCCAGCGCATACAGATCGATGACCCGGTCGAGGCCGTACAAGATCGCGTCGGCCACCACCTGCAAGCGCACGTGCTCCGGCCTGCAGTCGCAATCCATGATGCAATCGAGCTCGTCTGCCAGGCTGCTGCGGATGCGCGTGAGCTCGAGCAGCCGCCCATCGGCAGGGTCGAGCCCCTGAGAACCATACAGCCCGTACAGCAAGATCGGCGGCCGCGCGATGCGCAGCAGCCGGAAGCCGCCCGCCGAGGTGAAGCCGTCGAGGAACAGCTGCAGAGACTGCAGGAACGAGGTGAGCGCCGGCGATTCGGGCCGCACCGTTCGCGCGCCCACGAGGATGAGCCGCCGGAAGCGCGCCAGGTCGACCTGGGCCGTGGCGCCCACGGCTCGCAGCCCGTCGGGCGTGCCGTTGGCGGCGCGCTGGATGAGCTCGTCCATGATGCGGGTGAGCTCGCCTTCGACCAGCAGCGAGCGCAGGTCGCCCTGCCCTTCGGCCTCCAGCTTGTCGAACAGCTGGCGGTAGGCGTCGAGCCCCCGCGGCCAGTCGTTGGGGCCGAGCGCGTGCTGGGGCGCGCCCGCGAGCACGCGCAGCGCGTAGAGCACCGCGTCGCGCCGCTGCTGCAGCTGCGAGTAGGGCGCCTGCAGCAGGAAGCGACCGCCGCTGAAGCCCGCGTTGCCGAGCGCCTCGCCGAGCCGCACCAGGAGCACCGCCGCCGCCTCGTCGAGGCTCTTGGCGAGCTGGCGGTAGTAGTGGTTCACGGGGTGCGTCATCGCGCCGGAGAGGCGGGCGATGCGCGCGTAGTCGCCGAGCTGTCGCCGGATGGCGAAGGTCTTGTCGCGCTGGTGCGGGTCGAGCCCGAAGCGGGCGGAGCTGGCGCCCTCGCGCAGCGCGCTCCGGATGGCCTCCGTCCAGCCCGCGAGCTCCGCCGTCACGTCCTTGAGCAGCGCGCTGGTGGTCAGCTCGCGCAGGTCGCGCTCGATGTCGTCGACGGCCTGCTTCCACTCGCTGTCTGACGCGGTCGGCGCGCTCGGCGCGGGCGGCCCCGCCGTCACCGTCTGCAGGAACGGCAGGCCCTGGGCCTCTTGCTGGATGGCCCGCGCGCGCGGGTCGTCCTGATAGCGCCGCATCAGCGCGTCGGCGACGGCGTAGGCGTCGTTCGGGTCGGCGACCTTCAGCTCGCGCCGCAGCAGGTTGTCGAAGGCGACTCGATCGTGCGAAGTCGCGGCGGGCCCGATCAGTGCCGAATTGGTGAATAACTGTGTGCTCATCCTCGACCTCGAGTTGTGTGGTTCATGTCATCACGCGGCCAGCGTCGTCGGGCTGGCGGGCGTCGCCCCCCGGCGTTCGCGACGAAGCTCGTTCAAGATTCCGATCACGTTTCGCGACAGCGCGTCGGGCGCCGTGCGCCGCGCGGCGAGCGCGTAGCTCGCGGCGCTCACCAGCCAGCGCGGCTCGAGCTCGACCTCGCGCGCCCCGCGCGCGAGCCTCTGCCCGGCCTCCACGATGCGCGCCTGGTCTTCGCTGCGGAAGGGCAAGATGTCGGCGAGGGCGCGCTGCGCCAGGTTGCGGCGCGTCTGGAACACGATCTCGTCGACCACCTCCGGCACGATGCGGCTCGAGCCGCTCAGCAGCGGCAGCGGGATGCGGTGCATCCGGCGCGGGTCATACAGGGTCGTCCACACCCGGCGCAGCCGCTCCGCGTCGCTCCCGAAGCCGATGCGTCGCAGCATCTCCACCAGGATCAGCACGCGGATGTAGGCTGTGGGGTGCGCCCCGCCCGGGCGGTACGTGAGCGTGCGCGGCGACGGCTGCGCCAGGAACGACGCCATCCCCCACGCCGCCGCGGGCCCGCCGAGCAAGATCGCCGCCATGTCGGCGAAGATCTCCTTGTGCCAGCGGCCGTAGATGCTCGCCAGCAGCGGATCGCGGGCGCGGCCCATGATGCGGCGCACGACCGCCTGGCGGTTCTCCTGCCAGATGCCGAGATCCGCGTGCAGGTTGTGCGCGACCTCGTGCAGGAACACCGCGTCCCACGGGTGCTCCCGATCCCACGGGATGCGGATGATCGGGAACGGGTTGTGCTCGCCCAGGAGGCGGCTCAACGTCACCCCCCGGCGCATCGTGGCGGGTGAATAGCCGTGCTCCATGTAGCACACGGGCTTGAGCAGCGGGCCGCGGAAGGCGTGCGGCGCGTGCTCGCGCACGGCCGCGTAGCAGTCTTCCGCGATCGCGTCGTGCGCCGCGAGCGCCGGGGCGAAGTTCGTGCCGCGTTGACCGAACACCTCGAAGAACAGACCGAACGCGCGCCGGGCACGGTCGAGCTCGCGCTCGACCAGAGCGATGTGCACGAGCACCCGCTCATGGGATGCCCGACGCCAGGTGCGGTCGAGATCTGCAAAGCGCTCGGCCGCGCTCCGTTCGATCCGCGAGAGGCGCCGGTTGGCGGCTGCGAAGTGAGCCGCCGTCGGCGCGTAGGGGCGGTCTTGCGGGCGGATACCGACCGATGCATGGTCGATGCTCGCGAGCCGCCCGAGACGAGCCTCGAGCCCCACCAGCCGCGCACGGATGAACCCGCGAGTCGACATGCCTTCTCAACGCCCCCGGATCGCGATGTGGACGGGCCCGCGGAAGCGCAGGTTGCGCGTGCGGCCGCAGTGAGGGCACCCGCCGCGCCCCGCGCGTCGCCCCGCCGGAGCGCTCGCCTGAGCCTGTTGCGCCAGCGCTCGCGCGGCGCGCGGATTGCGTGCCGCCCGCTGTCCCAGCTGGCGGAGCGCCTGAGGCGCCTGCCGCGGAGAGATGGCTCGCCGCCGCACGGCCTGTTGAACGCGCTGCACCGCGCCGGACAGAGCGTGGCGCGCCGTCGGGATGCCCTGCTGCGCGGCGACTCGGCGGGTGGCCTGGGCAGCGCTGCGAACCATCTGCTGACGGAGGTGCCGCGGAGCCTGCGCGATGCCCGGCATGCGGCTACGCAGCGCGAGCCCTGCCACCACCGGCGCGGCGGCGTCGATCGCGTCATCCCCCTCCAGCTCGTCGAAGACCTCGTCGAGCGCGTCAAACTCGTCAGCCCCATCGAACAGCACTCGACCGAGCGCGCCCGCGATGCGCCCCACCGCTTGCGCCTGCGGGAGCGGGATGGCGCGCGCGATCGGCGCGATTACCCGCGCCGCCTGGCCCACCCCACGCCCCACACGGGCCGCGCCCTGGGCGGCCCGCCGCGCGACGTTACGGAGCCGCCGGAGAAACTCGTCGGTATCGTCGGCGGCGAGCGCATCGGCGACCGCATCTTCCATCGAGTCGTAGGCGTCACCCGGATTGGGAGCGTCGTCGTCGTAGGCGTCGAAGTCGTCTTCGCCTTCGAAGTCGTCCAGGCCCTGCGCGCCGCCGCGGGCGGCACCACCCAGCAGGCCGCCAGCAGCACGGCTCGCAGCACGACCCGCGGCGCGGCCCGCAGCACGAAGCGCAGGACGGGCCACGCGACCCAGCAGACCGCGCAAGAACTCGTCGCTCTCGTCGCCCTCGCCCTCGTCGCCTTCTCCGCCCTCGTATTCGTCGAAACCCTCTTCGGCTTCGGCGCTCCCCTCGGCCTCGTCGAGGGCGAGGTCCTCCATTGAATCCTCAGCAAACCTGTCGCTCATGTTTGACTCCTTGTCTTGATCTCGAGTTCGAACGGCGCGCCCTCTCGGTCAGCCGTCAGCGTTCATGGATGATGATGTCGATGGGCCCGTTGACGCGAATGCGGCGCGGGCCCGAGCGCGCCACGGGTCGCTCCGGGTCGCCGTCGCGCGCCGAGCTCGCGTCGCGCGGCGCCACGGCGTCGAGCGTCAGCACCGCCTCGCGCGGCGGAGCTGGCTCGCGTGATGACGCTGGCTCGCGTGATGACGCTGGCTCGCGCGGCGCAGCGGAGTGCCGCGCCCCGGACGAGTCGCGCAGCAGGGCAGCGTCGCGCGAGGGCCGCGCGGCGCTCGCCGGCGCGCGGCGGGGGCCTCCCGCTGGGAGCGCCGCGGGCACGCGGCTCGCGACGTCGCGGAGCTCGCCGGGCAAGGCGTCGACCCCTCGACGCTGCCGCACGACCTCGCGCGCCGCGCTGCGCAGCACGTTGGGCAACGACAGCACCCCGCGCCGCCCGCGCGTCGCGACCAGCGTGCGCGCCGCGTCTGCCGCGCCGCGCACGAGCTCGAGCCGAGCGGCCTCGGTCAAGCCGCGGCCCCGGCCGCGCTGCGGCTCGAGCAGGGCCCGCACCGCCAAGCCCGCGAGCACCGGCAGCACCTCGTCCAGGTCGTCTTCGATGAAGCGTGTCGCCAGATCGCTGCGCCCCTCGTGCTCCGAGACGAACTCCTCGGAGTAGGCGCGCAGGATGGGCATCAGCTCCGGCAAGAGCGGCGAGACCCCGCGCCCGCGGCCGGCTCCCCGCCGAGCACTCTGCAGCTGCTCGAGGAGCTCGTCGAAGAAGCCCTCGGCGTCCCGCGCGGCAACGGCCTGCGCCACGGCCCGCTCGAGCGCGCTCGTGTCGGCCGAGGGATCGCGGCTGAGCTCGGGCTCGAGCTCCTCGAGCGGAGCGCTCGCGTCGAGGCCACCGTCACCGGGGGGGCCGTCGTCGCGGTCGCGGGGGTCGGCCGCACCGTCGTTGCGGTCGACCTCGTCGAGGGCTGTGCCATCTTCGAGGCCCATTCCGTCGAGGCCCATTTCGTCGAGGCCAAGACCATCGACGCCCGTACCATCGCGGCTCACCCCGTCGCCGGCGTGCTGCCGCGCGAGCCGCACGAGGTCATCTGAAGGCCGCTCGACGCGTTCGCCGGCGATATCACCGAGGTCATTCCCGAGGCTGTCGCCGAGCCCGAAGCCCGACAGGAGGTCGCTGGCCCCGCGCTGTTCACCCGCCGCGTCCTCAGACCAGCGCTCACCCTCCAACGCTTCGAGCGCGGCGGACGGCTCCGCCCTGCGCTTTGCGCTCACAGCCCGCTGCCCGCGCCCGCGCCGCCGCGGCGAGCCCTCGCCGTCGGTGTGTACTCTCGAGAAATCCCGTAGCGGATGGTCAGACATAGCCACCTTCTCCGAGCGCGCTCGCCGCGCTCGCCAGCCCCTCGCTCATCATATTGCGACGCGCCCCAGCCTCGGGACAGTCGCTCTTTCCGGTTACTCCGTGCTGATTAGTCGATACGCGTCAGTTGACGTTGGCTCAGGCGGAGTTCGTTGGGCCTCGTCATGCTTCGATTCAGACGGCTTCCTCGAGGTCGAGGTCGACATCACTCATCGCATCGAGCCCGTCTTCATCGTGCTCCGCGGCGTCGAGCCCGTCTTCGTCGAGCCCGTCTTCGTCGAGCCCGTCTTCGTCGAGCCCGTCCTCGTCGAGGTCGACCGTGTCGAACAGCTCGTCGTCGAGCTCCTCGTCGAAGAGGCGCGCGCCGCCGCGACGCACTCTGCCGCCGGTCGGGTGACGCCTCAGCCCCGGGGCAGGGCGCCGCGCCGTCGCCGCGCGATGGGGACGGACGACGTCGAGCAGCCCCATGCGCTGCGCCTGTTGCACCGTGATTCCGCGACCGCCGCGCGGCGCGACGTACGTGGTCCGCACGTCTTGCCTCACCCTACCGGGCTGGGGGACGTTGAAGGTCTGCTGCCGGATGCGGACGATACGCCGCGCGTCGCGCGGGTCGGTCTCGACCACGACCGTGGCGCTGCGTTCGACATCTCTGGCCCCGATGCGCGGCTGCCGCGCGGGGTTCCCGCCGCGAACCGCGTTCGGAGACGCGCGCTGATTGAGCGCCGTTCGCATCGCGCTCAGGTGCTTGCGCAGCTCGCGATCCGCGGCGCCCCGGCTGCGCTCGACCTCCAGGCTGATCCCGTATTGCCCGGTGCGCGATCGATAGGCCCCATCCGCTCGCCCGAAGCGACGCCGGCGGTTGTCGGGGTGCCCCAGCTGCCTCGGGCCGATCTGGATGCCCTGTTCTGCTGCGAGCACGCGAGGCTGCCGACCCTCGCTCGGCCGAACCGCCATGCGCCGCAGGATCTCGAACACCGTCTGGTGATTCGGCTGGATCGCCTCGTCCGCGCTCGACCGCTGCAGCTTTCGTGACAAACCGGCGTCGAGCGCGTCATCGCCCCACTCGGCGAGCTCCCCGTCGTCCTCGTCCCACTCGTCCCACATGCCAGTATTACAGCAAGCAGCACGGGCCTCTTCTAGTCACACGATCCGACTAGCTGGCACCGGCGAGGGCGGACACCGCGCACGGCGATGAACGTCGTGAAAGCCTCGCGCGCGACGCGAGCGCCGCCGCATGGCCCCTTCCCGTGGCGAGCCACGCGCGGACCGGAAGGCCCCCACCCGAGCTCTCGGTGTTGCAGCTCGTGACCGCTCAGGGAGCGCCGCACTCGCGCCGATAGTCGGCGACCTGCTCGCGGAGCGCTCGAGGCTCGCCGTTCGCGTCGCGGCGCACGTCTCGCCCGCTGATGGCTGCGAGCGCGTCCACGCTGAGCCGCTGGATCTCTTCGTCATCGGAGGCGAGCAGCTCGACGAGGCTGGGAATCAGCTCTGCCGAGCCCGCGGCCGCCGCGAACAGGAGCAGCGCGCGCGTGGTGTACCAGGGTCGCTCGAACCCAGCGGCGCCCGAGAGCCACGCTTCGCGCACGAGGGCGCGATCGTCGGGCTGGGGGGCGCGCAGAGCGATTTTCTCGAGCCCGAGCTCGCTCAGCGCGCGCCACGCGAACTCCACGGGCAGACGGCTCTCGGCGTCGAGCGTGCCGCGATAGCCCTGCCACGCGCGGGCGGCGCTGCCGCCGAGCCCGTCTTCGAGCGCGAGCTCGAGCGACAGGTTGGCGCTGCTCATACCCACGGGGCTGAGCTCGATGCGGTCGCCCTTCGGAGGCGGACGCTCGAGCGTGATGCGGGCGGCGAGCGCGGTGCGCATGCGGTCGAAGGCGCCCACGACGGCGGCCTCGGAGAGCTCCGTGCGAAAGAACTCGACGGGGCCGGGCGGTGTCTGGTTCGGGCCACCGCCGGTCGCTACGCGCAACACGCGAGCCCGAAACACGCCCGCGCCCGTCGCGCGCAGCCCGACGACGCGCGCGTGCCCGCCGTGACCTTCGACGCTGACGGCGCGCACGGGCCCCGGCGTCTCCCGCAGGCTGATGCACGGATAGTCGACGCGTGCGACGAGCCGCGCGTCGCCGTCTTTCACCTCGCGCCCGAGCCGCGCAGCGACGTCGCGCTCGACCGCGGGCGAACCCGTGAAGCACTCGCTCGATGAGCGGGCGGGCGCCGGGCTCGGGCGAGCCGACTGGCTCAGTTGCCAGCAGGCGCCGGCTGCCAACCGTGGGCTCGACGCCAAGTTGGGCTCGCGCCCGCTCGAGGCCGATACCGACGGCGAGACCTGGCTGGCCGCGCCCGCAGCGCCCCCCGACGCTGCCGATTCAGCGGCAGACGCCGGCGCGACGGGCTGCGCTGCTTCGAGGCTGCCCTCCGGCGAAGCGGCACAGCCGGCGGCGGCCAGCGCGCACGCGAGGGCGCAG
>Ga0247763_1000399_pt1 | contig 25658 bp, 23 predicted proteins | sample UWRJL141409B4_FD_179926 | JGI IMG/M metagenome (GOLD analysis project Ga0247763, IMG submission 179926) | Plant litter microbial communities from Arlington Agricultural Research Station in Wisconsin, United States - UWRJ-L141-409B-4 | ecosystem: Environmental > Terrestrial > Plant litter >...
CAACCGAAGCATCAAGATCTAACATCAGACGAGACAAGAATCTAAAGGACGGAAACTACTTCCATCTTCATTTCCATTTCCATTTCATTTCTAGGTTAACGTCCAAAGTGGCCGCTTTCAGAGAGTCAGAGCACCAAGTCACACCTTCTCCAACTGTCACATGTAATAGCAAAGGCTCTATCATAATTACTATCTGAGCCTACGTACTTGCTACCCTGCAATGACTCTAGGGGACGTGGCTATCTATCTATCTTCCTCTCTACCGTCATGTAGGCTATGCTAATGACGCATGCTGACGACGGATGCCTGCTGACGATGATCGGACGGTAAAAGCTATCAAAATCATGACTCAGTGAGATGTTATCTCCCGCAGCAGCTATATGTCCGAGGCCATATGTGTGGGAGATTGTGGTGATATCAAGCCAGAAACTCATCTCAGATCTGTTGACCGCCTCCAAAAAAATCATAGCCCTTCTTCATTCAATTGTCTCACTCCTCCTCGTTGTTGTCTTTGGCCGTGTTGTTGTTGCCCCCAACCAGCTCGTCGTAATCATCGCGGACAACGAGCTTGCCGTCCACCTCCTCGACTGACCCGAACAGACTGAAAATCTGCTCTTCCGAGAGATTTTGCAATGTGATGGCGTCCCCTTCGCCCATGACCTTGCCGCACTCGCCGCTCTTCTCTTGCTGGAGTTTCGCAACCCGCTCATCAATCGTACCCTTGGTAAGCAGGCGAACAAAGTGGGTTGGCTTGGTCTGTCCAATGCGGTAGATCCTGCCATTGGCCTGTTCCTCGAGCGCCTTGTTCCACCACAGATCTACTTGGATGGCCCTATTTGCGCACGTGAGGTTGAGCGCGACGCCGCCACAGCGGAATCCCACGAGCTGGAAAGATAAAGTTAGCACAGTTATCTAGATGTTAGCTCTAGCGGGAGAGGTCACCTACCAGGACCTTGATGTCTGGCTTGTTCGTAAAATCTTCGACCGCCGTATCGCGCTGCTTCATGGACATGTACCCGAAATTATAGAGGAAACCGATCTTCTCCTCACTGAGTCTGCGTCCGAGGATTATGCCGAAGTTTATCCATTGGGTGAACACTAGTGAGAGCGGACACGCAGCAGTTAGTCTCTGAGTCAGTCCATCGGTATTCGGAACGAAGTCGACATACCAATAATCTTGTCACCGGGCGCCTCTGCTAACCACGTCTTGATGTATTCCATCGTCTTGTCCAGTTTTGCGCTTCGCCCAACTGGTATATGGCTATAAATGTAGTACTGGTCTGACCTGGCCATTGTGTTGTTTTCCCGTTGGGCTTTAATCACGACATTATTGCTGTCGGCACCATAGACAGCGGAACTCTCAGCTGTCTTGTTCTTTCTGGTCTTCCTGGTAGGTTCCGAGTGCTTCAGCTCCGCTAGTTCGGTGAAGCCACCGTGGTATTTCCTGACCTTTGCAAGAGACATGCCGCAAATTTTACACTGCGCATGGTTACCGCTTCCAGTTTTGACCGCCAATATGTTATCGTCACAGAGACAACTCCGGCAGATAACGTGTCCGCACTAGGAAATTATAAACCGATCAGCCGAGGTAACATACCACTGCGAGACAACAGCACGCACCTTTCCTTCGACGGGATCGTTTGGCTCCTCTTCGCAAGAGGTGCAAGAGATGAGCTCCTCAGCAGTGGATCCGCCGCGATTATTCGCCTGCAACTCGTAGTCCATTAGCTGATCTTTGAGGGGCTTCGTAGTGCCCAAGTCCGCATTTTTGAGCTGCTCGAGCCGTTCTCGCATCGCTCTGCACTCCTTCGGACTGCAGTAGTGGCGAAACAGGCGATCTCCCAGGAACGAGTGAGCGCTTATCTGACGCAAGGAATTGGTCAACACAAAGCATCTGAAACGAACCTTCTCACGGGCCGACTTGTCTTCATGACCCAGCATCTCATTCACTTCCTGGCGACATTTTTCTTCCAAGTGCCTAGGTAGTAGGTAAGGTAGGTAGCTAGGTTAGAGTAGGCTTTGGTTAGATACCCGAGAGGGGAACTTGGACATACCGGTAAATCACCTCCTCTTCGGGACGAAGCATAATATATTCGTTGATCTCTCTCATCTTCTCTGGGATATTGATGATCGGGGCGCCCAGAAACGTGTCCCGGGTATTTCTACGGTATGTTAGCACGATAGAACCATAAAAATTGCGCTACCTTGCCTTTTGAGCATGATACCCTCAACGACGGTTGTCAGCTTCTGGACGTGCTCGTCCTGGAACCACTCAATATCAGTATCGTAGACAAGTAATAGCTGGAGGGAGAAGGTCTACATCGTCAGGATCTCCGTATCTATCTCGGAAGTCGCCGTAGCTTAGGTTGGGTTCGATTCCAAGGAATCGAATGTATGGATACATCTCTGCGTTGGCTTATCAGCTCCATTGCCATGATCCTCAGCTGGGGAAGAATAATACCCGCTATTCGATTGTGAATCGGTGTCCCACTGACTGCCCAGCGGTACTTGGAGATCAGTTCGCCGCACGCTCTCGAGGCTGTCTAATGGTCAATACGCCTTCTTGAAATTCTATACGCGGCACGTGGGCAACTCAGATAACTATACTGACTCTGGGTGGAGCGGTTCTTGATGTAGTGCGCCTCGTCCAAAACGACACGGTGGAAATAGATGCGAAATAGATCGCCGCGCTTCTTTTCGATTTGCTCCATCCACTGAATGTCGTCTGGATAGTCTTCAGCAAGCTTTCTCAATGCCACTTCAGACGGATAGCCTGCCGCCACCTCCCCATATGTGGTGATGCTAAAACGCGTGTTAACTAGATCATCCCGACGAGTGCCACACACAAGATGCGTCAGTTAACCCGGACCACTTACACGATTGGTGCTCGACTCCAGAGCTTATAGCTGGAGGTCCGGCTTGCAGCCTTATTGTAGACAAAGGCCTCGAAGTAGCTATGCTTGCGGATTTCATTGACCCACTGGCTAAGTGAAGCAGCTGGGACGACGATTAGAGTCGCGACTGCCCCTGCCTTGACATCTTCCTCCATGGGCGGATTGGCAGCCATGCACGCGAGAACTTGCACCGTCTTCCCCAAGCCCATTTCATCACCCAAAATACCACCATGAGGGCCCTGTGGGCAAAGCTCTCTTGAGACCATCCAGCTCGAGCCAACAACTTGGTGGTTGTAAAGCCTTGACCTGAAGCCCTTGAGCTTCCATCTCATAGCGGCCGGGTCATCCTCATAGGTGCCTTCAACCAAGGAGCATCTTCTGAAGCCGAATGAGCTTACTGCCTGCTTGAGTACCGTTTTCTGATCCCGCGCAAGGGGGTCGGACTCGCTGGCCCGGAACTTCTTGATTTCTACCAGTTGGGTGCACAGGTTTGCCTTGCTGTCCAAAAGAATCGCACCCGGGGAAGGGATGCTGGGATCTATCATGGCCATAGCCTTGAAAGGCTCTGTTGTCTTCATGACTTTCATCGCTGTCGCATCGTCGTCCTTCCCCTTCCTGACGGCTTTGCCAGCCTCCCCGCGAAGCTTTTTGTTTTCAACAGGGCTGGCTTTCGGAGCCGCGCTGCGCTTCCCTCGTTTCTTGAGGTTCAAGTATTTGAATACTCGTTGGTCTTTACCGTACTTTTCTGCCCAGTACTCTTGAGCGTTCTTGGCTACTTTGGCTCGTGCTCCATTGTCACCAGAAGACATCTCTTTGATCTTGCGTTTCAAATTCTGAATCTCCACGTCGATGCTCTGCAGCTTGATCCCGTCTGCGGCAGTGGGTCTCTTCTTCATAGCTCTCTGTTGCTTGATTCTGTCGGCCTCTAGAATCGTCAGATCCTCCTTGAGGTCGTCGACAGTCTCCTCGGCTTCCTCTTTTATCTCCTCATCGGCGGCCTCGGAGGCCTCCATAGCGCGCTTCGGGGCCGTGGCGGCTCCCTTCCGAGGCGTCTTTAATCGGTATTGTTGCTCCTTGGGCTCCTGAACTTCACCCTCCTCGAGGTCCTCGAGATCCTGTGGCTCAAAGTCCGGATCTAAGCCGTGGAAATCGTAGCGGTCATCGTGATCGTCATCGTGGTCGTCATCGTGATGTTCAATCTTAATCTTCTGGTTCGGGTGAATCGTGATCCGACTGGGCTGTTCATCCCCAGACAGGTTTATTCTGCCGGCGATGGTCATATCGTCGTCATCTCCGTCGGTGTTTTCCTCCATCTTGATTTTGGGCTCAGTGCGAGTCACAGCCTTGTCGTCCATGGCCACTGCTAGTTCAATTGAGCCAGAAAAAATTCCCTGGAATAGAGTTTTGAGGTTTCTTTTGTGTTCTCTGAGTCTCAAGCGTTGGCTGGTACTAAGAGAAACAACGTGAGTGGTGATAGTCTTGGCAGATGATAGTGATGAGGAGTGAAGGTGCAGAAGAGCAGAGTAGAGGAACGGCTGCTGAGAGCTTGGGGTGGATGTCGATGTCGTTGTAGTGGTAAAGAAGAAGAAGGAAGAGAGAAGGGAGAGGAGGAGAAGACCTCGAATTATAAATACCCGAGAGAGAAAAGAGTGGCGGCCAGCAGGGTTCGTGCTGGAGCAAACAAAAGCTCAAACTGGAAGGAGTGGGAGGGCTTCAACGGCCACAGGACTTGGGTGTCCCGCCGGAATTGGCTGTGTCTCTCACTCTGTCTGCGGTCCAGTCTCCAACGGGGAAGGAGCGTCAGGCCCCAGTTGCCTCCGAGTGTTGTAGGCAGTCCTCTGTCTTCGAGGCAAGCAATGGATGCTGGGATGGGGATGCGGAGGAAACAATGAGGATGCTGGATGCCGGAGTATCTCGGGGCGTGTAGAGATTCCGAGATAGATATGGCCCGATCACCGGAAAATAATACTGCAAAGACTTGGCAGTTCCGCGGATAGGGCCGTGAATGCCGCGCAGTTCCAGCTAAGAAATGTGGAAGAATTGGGTTGGTTAGGGCGGAAGTTGTTGCAAAAAGAAAGAGTCCGGGAGTGGAAGGGCGTTGGAAAAGCTTTTACTTGCTGGCGGCACGAGGGAGGTCCTTATCTGGGAAGGGGCGATCGAGTTGAGCAGCCCGGAGGTGCCTTCCGGTGCCTTCCGATGCCTTCCGGTCTCTTTCGGCCTCCTTAGCCGTAGTGTTTCCCCTACTCAGCCCCGGCGGCCTTGCTCTCCCGCTTTCACGCTTTCTAGCTTGGGCGGCGGCTTTTGGAGCTATGCGTCAGTTCCCTCTTGTTTACCTTGGCACAACAACAACAACAACAACAACAACGGCGTGGAGGACAGCGTATTCCCATGACCACACACTTTGCTTCCACAAAAAAAGCTTTCATTTTACCTTTCACTGTGTAGCGCCTTGAATGCAAAATGTAACAGGCTGGCTTTCAAAGAATCCTGATGCGGTTGTTGAAAACTCAGTTACACAAACCCCCGGCGCCAGACTCTGTGTAACACCCGAAACTCGGCCTGTCAACAGACGCAAGAGACACTTGACTGCCATCAATGGATCATCACACATAGAACTAGCATAGCATAGCATAGCATAGCCCTACATGTCTGGTATTTTCTTTGGAAAAGAGTAGCGCCGCATGAGGTCTTTTACGCTTCCTACCAGATAGACATGCCTTTCATGTTTTACACTGGACATGCGCGGAGCTGCTGACGAAACATGAAATCACTCCATGTGTTCATGTCCAGCCATGTCATATCTGATCCAGAGGGCCGCACGTGCGGCGTGCGGGCATCGCAAGCCGCAGGTATTTGATCGGGGCAAAAGACATTGAAAGACTGGATCGCCCGGAGGTTCCTCCAGTCGTCTTATTGTATGTTCTCAGCTACTAGCATGTACCATATACATAGGATGACTGGCACGATGACGTTGCAGCTGGGGGGATCCGGAAACGTAATATTGCACATGTTAAATGTGGATAGCGGTAGGTAGGGACCACAGTTCACAGATCACCATGAGGAGAGAACGTCTTGTATCACTCGAGGACATACAATCATCGAAACCGAGCATTTTTGGTCAACCCATCGGATCAGATCAGAGGGACCAGTTTATCACGAATAAAGTGACACCAAGGGACACCGCATGCATACCAGCAGCTGACATGGCAACAGGTCGTCCATCTGACATCACTCAGAACGGCATGGAAGTCTTTGCACTTTTAATATTCTGTCCTTCCACCACCGGCGATGTGCAGAAAGATTAACTCTGACAACGAGTCCGTCTCTTGGACTCCACATCCCATCCCTACCAAGAACTCTGGGCCTACGCTTTGCAACTCAACGCTATATATTCGTATCATTGAAATCTATTTACCTGCCCGATTTTCCTGGTATCACATTCGAGATTAAAGCTTGATAAACAACCCCATCATGCAGTCATTAAAATTCGAGTCACTTCATCACTCGCGCACCTCCCCCGTGACATATCCGATCTGTCTCCTTTGGTCGACCCCATGGGCCCCCAGCTGTGACGCCAAGGCGTTCTGACCATCCACCAGTCTCCTGTGCTCTGCAATTCTCTGGATCGTGCGTGCGTCATTGGCAGCATCTAATGCTTCAACCGTCTCCCGCTCTCTGATGCGGATGGAGCTCAGCTGCTTGGCATTGGCCACATTTTGAACACCTCGCCGTTGGTCCCACTCAAGCAACCTTTCTTGTTTCCTGGCTTCCATCTCAAGATCGGCATCGGCGATCAGCCGGGTTCTTGACAAGCCGGCCTCGACCAGCTGCTGCTCATGTCGCATTGCGGCGTCACGTTCCGCCTTTCGCCGCTGGAGTTCGGCAGCGAACGCTTGGTCTTTGATGGCTTCACGCTCCCGAATACCCTTGATCTCGTCCTCATGCTGACGGCGAGCCCTCGAGTCTTCCAGTTCCGCCCTGGCCAGGAAGATCTGGTTATGTATCTGCGCAATCTCTTTGGTCCGCGCCAATGTAATTCTGTGGTCTTCCTCCTCCTTGGCGATGCGCTCCTCACGGGCTCGTCGTTCTCGTTCAGCCCTCAAAAGCTCCTCTGGCAAGTTCACAGCCCCTTCAGGCTGCGGACCCTCGTTGGCATAATACACGTCCACGGCTCGGTTAGCCCTGAGAAGCTCCAAGAGCTGCCTTCGTTCATCTGATTCTGGAAGGACGCGCGCCACATATTGCGGCGCCGAGTACGTGTAGGTGCCATCTGTGTAATGGTTGACAGGACTATTGACCAGTTTCCACATGCCTACTTTGAGCAAGGCGCGCGCAGTGGGAACTGGATCATTGGAGTGGAATGCCAGGAGCAATGCGGATTTCCCATCGGACTGAATCGACAAGTCCGAGCCCTTTTGGATCAAGAGAGCCATGGCCTTCTCCATGGCCTTTTCCTGTGCTGCCGTCAGCGGTCCAGCATGGGCTGCATTCAGGCAGAGTTCACCTAATGCGCTGCGGCCGCCATGAAGTGTGCTGGGAAAGTCAAGCTCGTGTCCAAAGTCGATGAGCACCTGGAGAGCTTTGAGGTTTAGCTCGCGGGCAGCATTGTGGAGAGAGCCGTCATTCGTCTCGGGACCAGCAGCCAAGATCATGGTCATCATCGAGGTCCCTAGGTCACCACCGATCCTGGTCGCCATAGTCATCGGAGTATTCCCGGTGATGTCTGCGACTTCGACGTCGGCTCCTGCGAGTATCAGAGACCTGACGAGATCGGGGCGCTTGGCTTGAATCGCGAGCATGAGCGGCGTGGTCTTGGAAAGAGGCGTTTCGTAGTTGACCTTTGCACCTCGCTCGATGAGAAGCTCGATAAGTGTGCTGCTGACTTTCTTCTGAGGCTGAAGCAATGCCCAGAGAAGTAAGCTGGCTGGCTCGTCCTCGTCGATCTCTTCCATGACTCGCAGTCTAGTCATCTGATCGTGGTAGTACCCAGCATCGAGCAGGGTTTGCAGTAACCTCAACGAGCGTGGAAATTTGTCGAGCGCCCGAAATATGACTGGCTCGGACGTGGGGTGCGTGAACATGGCATCAAGTCGTTCTTCGCCATCGTGATATTCAGTAAAAAGGCTGATCAGATGGAGTGTGTCCTCTTCGGGCAGGTCCGAGTCGAAGATGTACGGCATAGCCATCGATACTGATCGGGAATTCGGCCTTTGCTGGAAGACAAGCTGTATTAGCTCCGAGTCCGCTCGCTGCGCCGCCTTCTGGACAACCAAGCCATCTTGGAAATTCACGTCCGCCTTGGAGCGAATCAGCAAGTCGGCAAAGCGTCTGGCCAAAGCATCCTTGTCGGTTCCATAAGCGTCTATGGCAATGCTTAGGGCGGTCGATAGACTTTCTCCTTCGGCACCTTTGGAGAGGAGCATATTCGCGACTTGATAGCCCTCTTCTGTAAGCCAAGCTTGAGATGTCTCTGGCGTGAAGGCCTGTCGAAATGCCCAGGAAATATCCCTTGGCGGAATTTCAGTATCTAGTAACATGGCTAACACATCCGCGAGAAGCATCTGGGATGCGTCAATCAGAGTTTCGCAGCTGTTGGACGTGGGAGAGGCGCCATGCTTGAGGAGAAGCCGGACAAGCCGAAGGTCCGTCTCTTCCTTCACAGCTCTGTGCAGAGCGAGGTGTATCTCCTCAGTCGCGGGCAAGCCGGCTTCGAACAGCCACTCGATAACTTGATATCGTGGGTCGCGGCTCAGCTTTTTGCTGGCCTTCAATGCTCTCAACAGCGTCGCTGTGGAAGGCCGCTTTTGGAGAGGGCCTACGATCTCGATCCCAAGCATTAATCGCAGGCTCTCAAGAAAAGCGCTGCGGGTAGCATTCCAAATAGCCTCCCCGGAGTTGTAGTCGACGCTAGCGCCAAATTCGAGGAGAAGCTTGATCAAGTTCTCTCCCTCTTCGCCGAACTTGGCTGCAGAGATGAGTTGGGCGTCTACAGCTTCAGCATTGACGCCACGTTCGAGCAGGAGACGGAATACTTCGGCCCGTTTCTTCAGGTCGCCAACCTGGGTTGCTGCCTGGAAGCCTTTTGTAATCGTTTGCGGCTTGACCTCTGCCTTACCAGCCAAAAGCATACCGAGAACGTCTGGGGCACCCGCGGAACACGCTTCGACAACGGCCTGACCTTCTTGGAACTCGACACTCGCCCCGTACTCAAGCAAAACAGCGCCCAGCGTTAGATCTCCATCAGATGCGGCGGCAAGCAGCGACTCCGATACAATCTGCCCAGAGACGCCTTGCTTCAGGAGAAGTCTGCAAATGTCGACGCGTTTATCCTGATTTTTGATCTTTGTCGCCTCTTGGAATGCAGACTGCAGGACTGCAGCCGAGTACTTCCTCGTCGCTTTCTCGAGCAGCAGAGTGGCAAAGCTTGTGTTCTCTTTCTTAATGGCCAAGGCCAGAGCCTCCCCACTTGTAGAGTTGGCGTGGGATGCTAGAAGCCCGATCAGAAGGTTGTCAGTAGGGTGGGCCGAGATTGCGTAGATGAGGGCTCGATTTGTCTCCTCACTTGGGGCACCACCGTCAATAAGTCGTTGAGTAAACCGCCGCCGGTCTGTCGGATCTACGATGTTCAATGACTGGGGAAGTGCCGAGGCAAGTGAGGCAGGGGTTGGTCCAGCAGTGAAGAGCAAGTCGACGACTTGACTATTGACAGCCTTCACAGCATCAGAGATGGCAGCACCTTTGTGGGCATTTACATCTGCGCCAGCCTTCAGGAACATCTTGATGACACTGAGATCTCGCCTCTCAGGCGGCGTCACGAGAACCGCTTGCACTTCTTTGAGGAGGGAAAGGTCTAGCGCTTCTCTTGTTGGCGATTGCCGTAGTGTCGCCTCGGCCTTGGCGGCCTTTGCTTGTGTCGGCGGCAGTTCGCAGATGGCCTCTAAAGCCCGTTGCAGGCTGAACGGAGTTGGCTTTCCATGCTGGAGGGCGAGATTGTAGATGGCGGGATCTGGGACCTTGGCAGCTGTTGGTTGTTAGCTGGGATATTGGGAATTCAAGGGAAGCAAGCCTACCTTCGATGATTAGAGCACCATTTTCGAAGTTAGCATCGGCCCGGCCATATTCGATAAGCAGTGCGGCAAGATGACCATCGACTGGTTTGATACGCATAAGACCGAGAAGCGCAACCGAGACCTCTGTGCCTTCTCGCCCAGCCCCGGCGTTGATGAGTGCTCTTATCATCTCATATCTGAGCCTTTTGTCGTCTAATTCCATGGCCCTCTGCACCGCTGCAGCAATAGTGTGCTGCGCGGGTCGATTCTGGAGGAGCGTTTGTAGAAGAGCTAGATCCCGTATCGTGATGGCGGATAGAATGCCGGTGCCGTCATTAACGTTCACGTCAGCGTTATATCTCAACAGCAGGCTGATAAGCCTTTCATCACGGCGGGGAGGTTGCTCCTCGATGGCTTGCTCCAGAGTGGCCGATATAACCTTGCCCGAGAGACCGGCGGCGAGGAATTGCTCCGTCATATGGTATCGGTCGGCGGACGGTAGGGCGCTGATCTGCGGGAAGACGAGATCCAGAGTGGCAGAGGACGGTTTCCCAGCCAAGAGCCGCTTGACTATTTGCAAATGGTTCGTTCTCACCGCAATGCTGAGAGCTAATCCGTTCTTGTGATCCAAAGAAGCCACTTCGTGTCTCTCATACACCACCCCGCGGCCTGCTCCGACATCGCCGTTTGAGATAGCTCTCCCCCCCGGGAATTGCGATGTTAAGAGAAGATCAATGGTCTGCATATCACATGCCTCGACAGCAGTGATCAAGGCGTCATGCAAAGCACTACCGCCTGCCCCCTTCTTTAACAGTAGTGTCAGAAATGCGTGGCGCGTTTCTGGGGTGATGGATTTTGGGACGAGGTGAATGCATTCGGAAGCATACAAAGGACTCAGCGCAGCCTGCTCGCTCAGTAATAGCTGGACCAGATTGGCCCGATTATTGGCTATGGCAGCCCGCAATGCTGCTGCGTCTTGGTGTTCGACAGAGGCTCCGTACTTGATAAGTAGGTCGATCATATCGTGAAATTCAGACTGGCATGCCTGTAAAAGAGCGTTTGCAACGACCTCGCCTGATGCTCCCGCGCAAAGTAGCGCTTCTGTGAGTATCATCTTTTCATTAGGGCCAATATTTGCGTGACAAGACAGCTGTACAAAACTCTCCATGAGACCTTGGGTCCCAGGCTGCGGCGGTTTGGCACCTGTAAGTAGAGCGAGCGCAATATCTACGCGGCCCTGGGTGATGGCGGTTTTGAGGGCATCGGCATTGTTGTAATCACTGCTTGCTGTCGAGCGGCTGAGTCTCAGCACAGTTTCTAGACACCCGTTTCGGGTCGCATCGACTAAAGACATCGACAGCCAGATTGATGGGGGCCTGCCGCCGGACTGTAGGATGAGACCAACCAGATCTGCTTGGCCACCAGCGATGCACATTTGACGGAAGGCGTCCTGACTGTCCCGGCCATCGGCGGTATCGGCGCCGCGTTGCAGAAGCATCTGGAGCATTATAGGGTCGCCGCAGCGTATCGCGAAAGGAAGTGCATCATTAATCGTGACCGGGTCAGCGTATTGAACGAGCATTGCGACCATATCGGGCTGGCGGTTTTGGATGGCCTTTTGTAACACCCGGCTGCGTTCCATGGACTCAATACTCTTCTTGCGGGTCAACAAGCTCATTCTGTTCTTGACGTTGGACACATTGATGTTCCCGCCATGCACTTGGAGGATGTTGATGAGAGCATCGGCAACGCCAGGGGCGCCCCCGCTGCTCACATGAGCGTCGAGAGCGTCGAAAACTTCTTTGGGCTCCCAAGTTTTCTTGGAAAATGCTTTTTTGATACCCTGAGAGCCCCGGTCCGGGTCGGTTGATCGTCGGCGCCTGAGAAGCTCTTCTGCTACGAGCTTGTCGTTTTGGGTTGCGGGGCTCGGATGGATTGAGGGTACCACAACTGGTGATGGGTTGTAGATTCCATGCTCCACAGCGAGCTGATGCAGTCTCGCTCGGCGTGCGTCGGGATTCATAGCGGACGCCATTTCCGTGAACAGCAGACGGCAGGGCGGGGCTAGCGATCACTCATCACGTTACTGGTGTTGTCGTCGTGAAGGTCCGAATTGCTGATGCATTAGGCGTCGAGCGGGGTCATTTGGCCAGCAATTCAGTTCTCAAGGCAGGTCTCGACAAGCAATGCGGCGCTAGATAAATCGGCCAGGCGACACCGTTCGAACGGCACCGATCTGCCTCGGAAGGTTTGCCCAGCCTCACTGTTGCGTGGATGTGTGGGTCGCCGCGTGTGCGCCGGGTCTTGATATGCGGAAGCTCGGTTTCAGAGCGTAGGCGGGAGGCGATGCCGCAGTCAGCGTCTCGGTGGGGAATCGAGCTTGTTTCGACTGAATGTTGGGATGAGAGCGAGAGAGAAAGAATCGGGACGAAAAAAAAAAAAAACTGCGACGCTTCGAGATAAAGCCAGCTTGAGCGCAAGGCTCTGGGATCTGGACCTGAACCTCCACTGGTTTTCACCACCTGATTGTCAGCCCGAGGGACCTAGGCTCAAGCCACGCCGGACACTAGTTGGTGCTAGTAGCCCCCCCGAAAGCGGAGACAAACTGCTGAAGAAAGAACTCGACTTTGGGTCAGGCACAGCCTCCACCAACCACATAAAAGTGCCCCTGCTGGCAGCCAAGCCGCTGGGGCCAAGCCTGAGCCCGCAGCCTCAGAGCCTTGCGGCAGGTCTTTGTTTGCGGGAGGATGCAGCTCAGCTGCAGCCACGGTGCAACTAGGGCAGGATGGGACGTGGCAGCGAAACTGTCGAGTATTCTGTTGTATGACAATATGATAATAACAATGACAATACCCGAAAGACCTGTGCAGTAAAGCCGCAGTACAGCAGCGTACGGAAATAAAATGGAGAGAGAGGGACCCTGCTAAACTCGGACAACTACAGATAGGAGCAGCAGGAAGGCGCGATTTCAAGCAGCTGCAAAGTCACTGAAATCTTCAGCAGCACCCCCCCTCAACTAGACAATCCGGAGATATTGCCTAGACTCCCGTCCACCTAAATTTATTACTCAGCGTCAAGGCATGCTGTCAATGTTCGAAATGATGACATCATCCGCTCAATGCCAAAGCCAGACTCCCTCCGCAGCGGTTTGACCATCACCGGAATAACAAATATCGGCGCTGCAAGGCGCGATTACCAAATGCTTCCCATTTCCGGCCGTGTCACAGTAACGCCACTGAAAGCTCTCCAGTTTTCTCTTTTCCAAAACAGCAGCGTCTGTCGTCCTCCACTGCCCTACCGATTTACCGCAAAGATTCCATTCGTCCAAACGTTGACATATTCCATCCGAAGCTTCTTTACCTCCATCCCAGCTCATACCCCGCACTGCACTGCCCCGCGCTTCCTCTACACCACCACCGCCACTTTCATAATGGCGCCCATTCCCAAGTCCATGTCTGGGATCCTTATTGAGGAGAACGGCGGCATCGAAGTCCTCAAGTGGAAGACGGACCTGCCCGTGCCGCAGCCCAAAGACGGCGAGATTTTAGTCCGTAACGAATTTGTTGGCGTCAACTACATTGACACGTAAGCACGCCCAACCAAAGGCCCGCAAAGGCCTGCAAGGCCAGCACTCTGATGGGGCTGGATGACGTTGTTGAATATGGTTTGTGTCTCACAGTTACTTTCGTACCGGCCTGTACAAGGCGCCTCTGCCACTCGTCACTGGAAAAGAAGCCGCCGGCACGGTGATTGCTTCGTCGTCGCCCAACTTCAAGGAAGGCGACCGCGTCGCTTATGTCGCGGATCACTCCTACGCTGAATTGACTGCCGTCCCTACCAACAAAGCCGTCAAACTGCCAGATGGTGTCACGACTGAAGAGGCTGCCGCGGCGCTTCTCCAGGGCCTTACGGCGCTGACGTTTGTCCGCGAGGCGGCGGGCATCAAGAAGGAGCTGGGTGTGAGTGAGGGGCCTTGGGCGCTGGTCCATGCCGCTGCTGGCGGGACGGGCTCACTCTTGGTGCAGATTCTGTCGGTGTTTGGGGCCAAGGTAATCGGTACGGCGGGCAGCGCTGACAAGTGTGAGATTGCGCGCAAGCATGGCGCACAGTGGGTGATTGACAACCGCACCGAGGATGTTGCTGCGCGGGTGAAGGAGATCACATCCGCCCATGGAGTCGACGTCATTTTCGACGGCGTTGGGAAGGCGACATTCGACCTCGATATGGAGATCATAGCGCGGAAGGGTTCATTGATTGTATTTGGCAATGCGGTAGGTCTTGATTTTGTTCCGGTAGGTGAAGTAATGGCTGACAATCACAGTCTGGGCCTGCTGGACCGGTCGACCTTCTCAGATTGGGTGCGAAAAACATCAAACTGCTTCGCCCTGTCGTGGTTGGCTATATTGTCACTCCAGAGGAGTGGACGGGGTATACGAGCGAGCTCTTTGACCTGATCCAGACCGGCAAGGTGAAGCTCAGCATCCACAAGACGTATGACTTGAAGGATGTTGCTCAAGCACACTCGGATCTGGAGGGCAGGAAGACAACAGGGAAACTGTTGCTCAAAGTGTAATAGGGATAACCTTCTATCTCTATTAAAAGAATCTCTATTAGTGCATAGCTGGCTCAAAATGCAGACGGCTTGGGAATCAATTTGGGCGGGAAAGCAGATTACGCCTTGGTCGCCTTGAGGGCCTCTAGAAATACAGCTGGGGGGTCTTGGCGATACCCCTTGGGGTTGTTCTCGACCCAGCGCCAGAGGTCGGCGCAGGCATCTTCCAGCGTGAGCTCCGTCTTCCATCCAAGCTCTGCATTCGCTAGCGCCGGATTTGCCGTGAGGTCCAACACATCTCCCTGTCTTCGCTCCACGACCTCGTATTGCAAATCCCGCCCGACGACTTTGCTAAACGCCTTGATCATTTCGAAAACTGTGCTGCCGCGACCGGACCCCAGGTTCCAAGCCCGGACTCCAGGCTTGTGCTCCCGGAGGTATCGGAGGGCAGCCAGATGGCCGCGCGCGAGGTCAAGAACGTGGATATAGTCGCGAATCGCTGTTCCGTCCTTTGATGCATAGTCTGTTCACCAAATGTCAGACAATGTCACAGAGTACTTGCTGATTAGCGGGTACTGACCGTCTCCGAATACCAAGAGTTTTTCGCGCTCCCCAGTGGCAACTTTGCCGAGCAGGGGAAGCAGGTTGAAAGGCACGCCCTGAGGGTCTTCACCCATGATTCCGCTGGGGTGAGCTCCGCAGGGGTTGAAGTACCGCAGCAAGGCGCCGTTCCACTGGTCATGCGGCTTGCCTGCCTTCCTATTGTTGTTCCGCTGCGCTTCGACCTGGTCGGTGATAACGTTTTCGATCATCGTCTTGGTGCGGCCGTATGTGTTGGTAGGGCCGATTGGGCATCGCTCCGGGATCGGAATCATGTCGGGGAAGCGCGTTGCATCGCCATAGACGGTCGCCGACGAGGAGAAGACGATATGGGTAACATTGGCCTTCGCCATTGATCGCAACAGCGTAATGCTGCCGCCCACATTGACTCGGTAATACTCGAGGGGGATCTCGCCCGACTCGCCAACTGCCTATCAATGGGCCCGGGGTCGATCAGCCAATGTTGCACAACATACGCAGTGATTGGGATGAGCAGGGTCGCATACCTTTAGCGCCGCGAAGTGAATGACACTGTCGATTTCAGGATGCCTAGCGAAGACGCGGTCGAGAGCGGCCTCGTCGGTCACGTCGGCCTCATAAAAGGCGGGGCGCTTGCCGCATATCAGCTCGATGCGGTCGACGGCGACCTTGGACGAGTTGTAGAGGTTGTCGATAATTACGACATCGTAGCCGTGCTCGAGGAGGGCGAGGGCCGTGAAAGAGCCAATATAGCCAGTGCCGCTGCGCAGGTGTCAGTTGGACGGACGCTGGCGCAACGAGGAGGGGTTCGCTGAGTTTTTGGCGGGGATGTCGCAGCTTGCGTTATGCGACCAGACAGCGGCCCCCAGCCACTGAAAGCCAGAAAGCACTTACCCTGTGACGAGAACTGTTCCCACGGCCATTTTGATGTGTTGAAAAAGTGAGTTTAGGGTGGACGTTGAATGAAGGGCACCAATCCCACTCGAGAGGAATTAAGAGGTTATGAAGGCCAGTCCTGCACAGCTGGTCAAGCAGATCCCTGGGCAACCTGCAAAGGGCTGCAAAACACCAGTGTCGCAAGGTGAATTTCGCTAGCCGGCAACCCTCCGTGGGGCTGGGATGACGGACAGGGGCCCCGCTGCCCGCCCGATTCGTCAGGGAATCAATCGCATGCGGATGGATGTCACGGTGTTGGAAGGCGGCAAAGTAACGTTGAACAAACACCTCAAATGACCAGAGACGCATAAGATGAATTGTAGGTTGTTGTTATTGTTGTTGAGGTCCGAGTTACATAGCGCAGCTCGATGGCGCCAGGCTCTGCGCCTCTGACAGAAGAGGAGCGTCGTTGGCCAAAACATGAACTGTACAGTACCTATCCGTCCACTTGGCACCTGCGCCGAACCCCGGGTTGAGTCGGCTTTTGAACCGCCCACCTCCGTCGAGTCCAGATTCTTCTGAGACCACTTGGAAAGAAGAAAGGACGGCGCAAATGACGGGATAATACGAGACCGTATTCCGAATCCCGTCGCAACCAACCAGGGCGTGATCGGAAACCGGCAGAGGAGCGAGCTGTGGCTAGTAGCTACGTACAAAAACAGACATGCCAGCGCAGCACGGCCGAGGGAGAGATCGCCGCTTTCTTTGCAGGTCCAAGAGCTCAAGTCTCAACAACAAACAAGCCCAGAGCAATGAGACACCAAAATTTTTGACCGTTGCCAGTGGAGCTGCCAACCAGCAGGCGCTAAGCCTGCTGAGTCATCCAATGACAGCACAGCGGGACAACGCGCAACCAGCCTCGTTCTGGTCGGTGGCGGGGACGGCCAGCACAGACCTTGGGCATCAAGCGAAGACTGGGACGCTCTAAAATTCGCACCCGCCGCATGCCCAAAGAGCTCGCCAGACCGCCTCGACGACAGACAATGACACGATAAAGGAAATACAACACACCGCGCTGTCATGATAAAGAGAATGCAGCGGAGGCCTTCAAAGAAGCAGGCCGTTTTCGGTTGCTAGACAAGTGCCTTCTTCTTACTGGGGATGCATGCGGTCGCGGTTGCCGCTGTACCCTCTTCTTTTTGCGCGTCTGCTTTTAGGCTTGGCTAGTCGCTCTCAACTCTACCGTTTCTATCTCAACTTTTGACCCCTATTTTTCAGGTTGATGCAATAACATTGCCGGACAGTTCTGTACTTGCTAGTGTCCGTGTCAGTCTTGCGACAATTGTCGTGCGCCGTCGCATTGACAGCTCTGCTGCGAAAAACGAGTTCAACGCTGGTCGCTGTTTGTGACGAGAACAACGGTGGGTCTTTGAAAGCCCACTCACCTCAGGTAAACAGCACCATCACCTGTCTGCCCTCTACTCTCACTTTACGTCTGCGCATTTCTCGAGGCCATTCAATTTCCTCACCAATCATTCTGACCTTCCCTTTGCCTTTTTCTCGGAGCCACTCTCATCTTCTCTCAGTTTCCTCGACTGCTCATCTGGCTTAGGTTCACAAAAACAGTAACCTGAACATGGCTAACCATGCTTGTAGCGCGATTCATCCTGCTGCAAGCTCGCAGCACAGAGACCAACTTGTATCATCGCCACGAGCCTCCCGACAGGAGACGTGGGGATTCATCGAGATGGCTCCACCGCGCGGAAGTCGGGGAGGTGTCACGCCATCTCCACGAGTCCGGCATCGCTCCCCCTCCGGTTCCTCGGTGAGGACCGGCTCAGATGTGCGCCGACCAGCTGATATTCGATCGCCGCTTGTGGCCAAGTACAGCACCTCATATGGGTCCACTTTGGTAAAACTTCCTGATCGCCAACATCTAGTTTCCTCAGGAAATATCTCCAGGGCCGCAGCCGCAGTCTTCCAGCAGGTCAAAAAGGACAACCAAGCCTCGGAGATTCGTCGTGCGAATCAAGCACAGGCACCTCAAGTGGCACAAGCGGTGCCAGCAGCGTCAGCAGCGCGAGCAGCATCAGTTGTCAGGCAAGAGTCCATAGCATCATCAGTTACATCCCAATCGACGGCAACGTCCATATCAGAGTCCGACCAAGCCGACCAAGCCAAGCAAAGCAACAAGACCGATTCTGTCGCCGATGCCTTTCAGGCCGCTGCAGAGAGAGCCAGATTGAAGCGGCAGCAGGATGCCGCTAGGGCCCAAGCGGATGCGGAAAAAGCTAGACGAGAACGAGAACTTGAGAGGCAGGCGCGAAAGAGAGCGCGAGACGACGAAGAAGCCGAGGCTGAGGCTGAACGCCAGAGAGTCGAGAGAGATGCACGATTGAGGCGTGAGAGGTCGGCCGAGGCTCAAGCCAAAGCAAATCTGAGAACCGTGCAGGCTCGGCCCACCACGAGGGCACAGTCGCGACCCCAATCCCAGAGCCAAAGCCAAACCCACGATTTGGCAAACAGTCAATCTCAAAGTCAAAGCCAACCTCAGACACAGTTGTCGGGCGCTACATTAGTTGACAGCTTTCCTGCGACCCCATCTGCCGCTGCTGGCCTTCGATCATCCCGAAACCTCGATTCTGCCCGAAGTTTCGTGGAAGAAAGCCGTATTCTGGATGAACTCGAGGTTCTCACCCCTCAAAGTAGAGCATCGAATGCCCCCCTGGAACCACGGGCGAGACGAATAGTCAAACCCGAGCCCCTCTCGGCGGGTGCGCCCTCCTCTCGACTCCCTGCGCACAGCAACCGACCCGACAGGCCGGGTCCCTTTGTACCTACAGCCCGACCTGCCAAATCAGTTCAACCAAACCAGCAGAACCGCGCCACCCCCCCCACTACATCTAGCCCGGACGCAGCGCAACAGACCACGCGCTCGGCTGCTGTTTCAGGCGGAATTTCGAGTTTACGGAACAGGCCTAAACCCGCCGCTGTTAATACTGAAACAGAGTCATCAATCTTGACTTACTCTGAAACGGACGACGACCAAGTCATAGAGTCGGTCCCAGATCCAGAGCCGAGACCGAGACCAAGCTCAAGAGAAGGTGAAAACAGGAGGCGAGGAAGTTGGACTGAGCACAACCACGAGGTATCCCGCTCTTACCTTCGCCGACGGAACCCTTCTCGGAGAACCGTTGATCCCAATGACGTCACATCTGGTGGACGTGTTAGGTTGATGCCGTGGTGGATGGGTGGCACAATCCCTCGAAGCTTAAGATTTCTGAAACTCATTCCTGTATTATTTTTGGCGTATGCGATCCTTCAAGCTCTGTTCGTGCCCTTCCAGTTTTCACCGGGTCCCGATGCCACCTCACCGCCGGAACAAGTCGACAAGGTCAAGGACCAGTTGAATGGTCCATCCCCCTTCCCAGAAGGGGTTCGTCAAGGGTTAGAGTCGTCTCTCCCCGTCATGATCCATGTGAGACGGGATGCGAACGGCAAACTTGTCATCGACGATGAGTTCTGGCTCGCCATGCGGAATCGGATCAAGACTGACGACTCAATTCTGAGCTTGGACAAGGACTCTCCACCCTCGGACGCTCGGTGGCAGCTCCTCAAGGATCGTCTCAACTTGAGCGACGACGCACTGTCTGATTTGACATCCTGGGATGATTGGTTGGCAAACAATAAGAGAAAGGTTGCCAAGGTACTCTCTGGAGATGTGGCCGAATCCATCAAGGAGGTGGTCGTCACGAAGGAAGAGTTTGTCAAGCGGATTGAAGAAGCCTTCGCCGAGCACGAACAAGCCCTCGCCGAGCAGAGGGGAGCCTGGGAGGCAGATCTGACTCAATTACGAGGGAGGCTCGGATCAGTTTCTCAGATTGTTCAGGATATGAAAGCTAAACCTCAAGGAATGAGCACTGAGGAGACCAGTCAACTCGTTGAGGAACTGGTCCGTAACGCCATCAGAAGGGCTGACGATGCATCAGTCTCAGCCGATTGGGAACTGAAGGGCCGCATGAACTACTTCGCTCCCGGAAATGGCGCTTTAGTCGATGTCTCACTCTCATCCCCAGACTACGTCACCTCGAAATCATATCGCTGGTGGCCCTTCCAGATTTCCAGCTACGGCCGAATGCTGAACAACCCCAAGCTGGCAGCACTGTTCGAATGGGACGAGCCTGGGAACTGCTGGTGCGCCGCGATTATCGGAAAGCAAGATATTATGCAATCCGCTGATATTGCGGTCAAGCTTGCTGGCTTCGTGATCCCACAGTATGTCGTTGTTGAACACATCAACCCCAAGATCACGCTCAATCCAAAGGCGATGCCCAAAGACATGGAGGTTTGGGCAGAGTTCGACGAGGAGAATAAACAACACATCTTGGACTGGTCGGTAACGCAGTTCCCATCGACATACAGGCGTGAGAACCCTGATGACAATATGGGTGACCGGCGAACAATTCAGGAAGGGTTCCACAAGATTGGCGAGTTCACATACGAGTATGTGCCAGAAAAGGAGGGAATTATGGTTCACAGACTTTCGCCGGAGCTGATTAACCTCAACGCAGCGACGGACATCGTCCTGATCAAGGCAAAGACCAATCATGGTGCCGACCACACCTGCTTCTACAGAATCAGACTGTACGGAGAGCCCGTCGAACTTATTGAGCCCGTCGCGCCTACAGTAAAGCCGTCGAAGGAATCAGGATCCAGCACAGCCAAGACCGCGGACACTACTACATTCAAGAAATCGTTTTATGAATGGTTCGTGGCAATTCCCGACGCCTATGTGAACTCCAGACGCAAAGCAGAACAAGATAAGAAGGAACAGGCCGAAAAAGCGCGGCTAGAAAGGGAAGCCAGCAAGGAAGCCGCTGAAGTGTCGACAACGGAAGCTTCAACCACAGCTGTGCCCACGACGTCCGGACCGAAGCAAGGTTGGCTTGATGCCTTGAGAGATGCCCAGTGGATGCCCTTTAGATCACGCTCCACCTCTACAACTGGTACAGGAGGCGAGGAAGAGGGCGAGAAAGGGGGGTGGATAGTGATCGAGGAAGAGGTGGAAGTCACATACGACGAATATGGCAACGAGATCACCTCCTCAGTGCTGTAACCGGCTTTTTCTTCGCCCTTTTTTTTTTCTCATTCGTCTGTCCTTCTCGGATTGGCGTTATTTCGGACAAGGAAAGGGACGGGATACAATACGATACGATACCCGCTAAGTAGCTCGAGTGTTGTATATTCATCCTCTTTTTTCTTTTCTTTTTGACTTTGTGCTTGTTCATGTTTTGGACGGTTTCGGTTGCGGAGCCTGGTAGATGAAAGGATGGCGATGGTTTAGAGACACAGAGATACATACCTCTGCAGGTAGCTGTCTTCGTTGGAGTTGCATCTGTCTGGTGTTTCGTGTTGGAGTCTAGTCTCTTGTCGGTGTTGATATTCTAGTTCTTTCCTGTCTATCTAGAGAAGGATGGGCGGCGTGTGGGTGTGATACAGTGGGAGTTGGGAGTGTGCGAACACAGGCAGTGGGATTGACATATGCCAACCAAATTCATTCACTCAATCGAGGATCGCATTGTATGACATAACATCACATGCAGGGGGACGTCGCCCACAGGATATCGAACTCTTAAACCTAATCCTCCAACAAACCAGCAGCCAGCGCCTCGAGATCCTCCAGATTATCAGGCTCGTGATCCATTTCAATGACCTTCTTGCCTCCCTTCTTCAGCTGCTTCTGTTTCCTCTCCTCCTCTTCCGAGTCGTCCTCGAACCACTTCCTAGCCCGCTTCTTGGGTGGTTCAACGTCCTCGTCAGCACTGCTCGCCTCTCCACCGGCAATCGGCAACGACCGCAACAATGCCAACGGGTCTTCAGCTTCATCATCTTCATCCATCTCCAAACGCGGTGCAGCCGCAATGCCCTGCTCAGCAGCAAGCTCTTCCCGCTCGCGGGCCTTCTGCCTCTCCCGCTTCTCTTTCCTCCTCTTCTTGGCCAACTCTTTGTCCTCCACATCCGCCTCGCGCACCTTGTTAGCCTCAGCCTCGATGAACTCGCGACGAAGCTGTTCGGCAGGGCCCTCCTGTTTGAAGTCGTCCTCATCCTGGAGTTCGTAAATGGGGTGGGCGACGCCGTCGTCGTCAAAGACAAGCTTTGTGCCCTTCTCCATGTGCTTGGCAAGCTTCTTCTTTGAGCGGAGCAGTTTCTCACGGCGGTGGGAGTCGATGATGAGTTCTGACTTTCCAAGGGTGACGACCTTGGGTTCGGGGACGCCACCGGCAGCGGCGGAGTCAAGGGCGTCGTCATCGAGGACGCGCTTGACGGAGAGGAAATCGGCTTCGTCGTCATCGCCGTCCTCGTCTTCGCCCAGGAGTTTCCGGTAGTGGGATGAGAGGACGTCCTGGTTTTGACGCTCGGCCATCTTTTGGTACTTGGTGCGGACTTCGTCTTTCTTGCGTTTCCGCCCTTCGCCATCGGAATCGCTCTCAGAGCCACTGGACATGGCGGCACGAGAGGCATTCTTGAGCTTCTTAATGTCTTCGCCTTTTTGGAACTTGATCTGGGGTGTTCCGGGGAGACCGAGACTGGCGGCAAAACCGTCAAGATCGAGCTTGTCGAACTTGAAGACCTCTTTATCTTTTTGGAGATAAACTGATCGAGTGTAGGAAATAAAGGCCTTTTGACCCAAGTACTTGAGATCTGGAGACTTGAAACACAAGCCCTGGATCTCGTTGGTGATGCTCTTCTTCTTCTTCTCCCTAACGTTGACCTTCTGAATGGGCACCTTCTTATGTTCTAGCCGTTTGAGGAACCCCTCCTCCTCATTTGGTTCCAGGAACAAGACTGCTCTTCCTTTGCTCTCATACCGAGCTGTCCGCCCGACGCGGTGGATGTACGTGTCGGCATCTTCAGGGCAGTCTGCCTGTATGACCCAGTCGACAGCGGGGAAGTCAACACCTCGTGCGACGACGTCGGTGGCGAAAAGGCAGGCAGCTTTGGCGGATGTGAAGCGCGAGGTGATGTCTAACCTTGCTATTTGCTTTTGTCGACCGTGGAGGTGGAGGAGCGGGATTCCAGGCTGCATGCGCTTGAAGCTCTCGAAAACGAATCTGACCTGCTTTCCCGAGGACAAGAAAACAATAATCTTGCTTTTTAGGTTGGAACGCAGAAATCCCCACAGCGTGTCAAGCTTTTCGGCCAGTGGTGTCACAATGTAGTGCTGTTGGAGGTTGGAGGGAGTGGATGAATCGGCCTTCTCGTGGACGGAGACGTATTCGGGATCCTTGAGACTCAGGCGGGCCAGGTCAGACACTCTCTTGCTCTGGGTAGCGCTGAACAGCAGTGTCTGTCTTGTCTTGGGAAGATGCTCTATCAAAGCGTCGACGGCGGATTGGAAGCCCATATCCATGATGCGATCGGCCTCGTCCAGGACCAAGATCTGCAGATTGTCGACATCGAATCCGGCCGTTTGGTCGAGGTGTTGAAGCATGCGGCCAGGTGTGCAGACCAGAATGTTCATGCGCCCCAAACGGTCGGCTTCCTCGCGCAGGTTCTTCCCTCCAATTACCAAACCGGCTGAAAAGGTATGGTTCCGGCCGATCTTGCGCAGGACCTCAAAGATCTGAACGGCAAGCTCGCGGGTGGGGCTGATGATCAGGGCGCCGAGGCCATCGTACTCTGTCCATTGGGCGCGGTAGAGCTTCTCGAGAACGGGGACCAGGAAGGCTAGCGTCTTTCCGCTGCCAGTTTTCGCAGCGCCGAGGACATCATTGCCCTTGAGGGCCAAGGGAATGGCGGCTCGTTGGACATCGGTCAGGACTTCGAAGTGGGAGGCGCGGAGACCAGATGCCGTCGCTTCACATAGAGGGAGATGGGAGAATTCTTTCAGATCGGGCGCCTTGGGGTCCTGTCAATTGCGAGTACGTAGTTAGCAGACAATTCGGAGTGGGGGGGGTGGTTCTCTTCTTTGGTGGGCAACCCACAAGTTCATCGACGGCTTTTTGGAGTGTCTCAAGGTCCTCTTGCTCTCTTTTCCTCTTGAGAGGCCGTGGTTCGGGTCTGGGCTTGCTTCGCTTGGTGCGGTCGGCACTGTTCTTCTTCTCGCCAGTCGGCGCCATTTCCTTGTTGTAATGAGCAGCACAAGATGTCGATGGCGACCAGCGAAAGCAAAATTTTGGCGGAGAGGAATTCTGCCGCTGCCCCACCGTGGAGCAAATCTTGGCGGTGCGGTCGACTCTGGGTTAGGGTTGATGCCGTATCCCACTTCAACACCGTGATGTTTGATGAGAAGATCACGTAGATGCCATGAAGTAAGGGTTTTTTTTTTTGTAACTCAGCATTTATGTACTGGATTTCCCAAGAACTTCGACTCAGAAAGTCGCAACCCTCACCAGAAATTGGCAGCGCGCGACTCAATGGGTACAGGCTGGGGCCATTTGAAGATGAGAAGCTGGCGTTGAATTTTAAGACCAAGCGATATTTTTATTATCATGATAAGGCCTCCTAAAGTGGGACACACTGTGGTTGAGATTTCCTGTCTCTTCTAGGGGCATCACTTCATGCACTAACAATCTGTTAGTGGTTGGACTTCAATAGAATCGTACACTGAGAACAAACTTGTGTGTGTTGTTGGTTGTCAACATTGAAAGGAAAACATGTCTAGACTAATGGCTATGTTATTAAAAGTACATGACAGGATGGCAAACAAGCACAAACAATTAAGATGCAGATGCTGTGTCAAGTACAACAAGCGACTCAGTCAAAGCAAACTCAACAACATGAATGCCGTAGCATCTCTTCCAAATATTAAATGAGCTGACTGATCTTCTGCTCGCCGTTTAGGAATCCTTCCAGGGAATGGATGTGCGTGCACTGGATCGTCACAAAAAAAAAAAAAAATGCACGTCAACACGTATCCCAAGTTGTCACTCCATCTTTGATGTGCTAGCCGGAAAAGAAAAAAAAACTTCTCCATCAGCTGTCATGGAAGGAACATTTCCCCTCGTGTCAGATGATGTGCTTTCATATGACGACTTATACGACGGCTTATACGACGACGGCTCCGGATATAAACAAGACCACGGAAATGAACAAGAGCCCGGAAATGAACAAGACCCCGGATATGAACAGGAGCCGGACGAGTATGAAGAAGACATGTACTACGACGGGCAAGAACTTGAACCGTACACGGAAGCCGAACTTGAGGAATTCAAGAACAGGTTTCTCGCCGTGGCCGCTCCGTTGGTAGCATTGCTCAACGAGTTCCGAGAGCCGGGGATTAAACCAGGAAAATCCAGCTACAGCAAGTGCGTCAAGTGTTTGCATTTCCAGTACAATCACTACCCGTCGGCCGTCTACGAAAGTAGTCGACATGGCCTGGTGATCAACATTGTTCCCCAGAACTCCCAAGAGTTGATATGGCTTCACCACCTACTTTGCAATGTTCACACGCGCCCGCCCGCGTGTCCCGGATACCAGGGGCCGTTGCCGACGGCGGCGGAAATGCAATTCTATAGCCATGGCGGATTCTACCAATTTTTGAGAAATCACAACTATCATGACTTTGAGCTCATGGCGGTGGATAGAGTAGCTGTCGGGCACTCAACTTTTTCTGCTGCTGCTGCTCCTTGTGTGTGGCCTACGGATGGACAGGAGCTTCTGACAGAGTATAACCCCAAAACGAGACTTAGGTTCAAGGCATAAGGG